>Ga0163144_10004381_pt1 | contig 31803 bp, 31 predicted proteins | sample OliLak19BULKMAT1_FD_123175 | JGI IMG/M metagenome (GOLD analysis project Ga0163144, IMG submission 123175) | Freshwater microbial mat bacterial communities from Lake Vanda, McMurdo Dry Valleys, Antarctica - Oligotrophic Lake LV.19.BULKMAT1 | ecosystem: Environmental > Aquatic > Freshwater >... | reverse complement strand
GGGTTCTTTTTGAAAGAAGCTAGCTTTGACTTGAAGGATCCTGAAAAAGTGAAGATCCAGATCAAGTATGCGATCGAGATTCGTGATCGAAGCCAATTTGTGATTCGTTATAAAGCCCATTTAGAAGATGGCCGATTCTTCTTTGACGGTAAGATTCTCGATCAGGCGGTGGTCGAAAAAGACGTTTCGTCCAGCTTTGATTTAAAGATTCCCCCTGAGTTCAAGGGCCGAAGGATCAAGAAAATCGATCTCCAGGTTCACGATGGAGCCGAATTACAGTTCTCTCGTGTCCAGCGAGCTTTTCGATTGGCGGCCGGCGGCTAGCTATGTACTTTCTGCGGCTGTGGGAGCCTTCTTTGAAGAATATTCTAAGCAGTTAAATGCCGCACAGGCAGAAGCCGTGGCCGCGACCGAAGGTCCGCTCCTGATATTGGCCGGAGCCGGGAGCGGAAAAACTCGAGTGCTAACCGCTCGCATCGCTCATTTGGTTTTAGATCATGGAGTTCCTTTAAGCCGAATTTTGGCGATGACGTTTTCTAATAAAGCCGCTCGCGAAATGCATGATCGAGTAAAGTCTCTTTTACAAGACGATTCGACGATTCGTTATCCGTGGATTTCGACTTTTCATTCGGTTTGTGTTCGTCTTCTTCGACAATATGGAGGTCGAGTCGGTCTTGAAACTGGATTCGCAATTTATGATTCTTCAGATCAAATGGCTCTCGTCAAAGATGCTTTCGAGCTACTAAAAATATCTGACAAAACTTATCATCCGAAAGCGGTACACGCCCAAATTAGTTCTTGGAAGAACGATGGCAAGTTTCCGGCGCAAGTAGCATCGTCTTCGCGCGCTTCGCATTTTGTAGAAACGGCTTCTAAAATTTATGTGGCTTATCAGGCGGAGCTTTTAAAAGCTCAGGCAGTCGACTTCGACGATTTACTGCTTTATGGCCACCAGCTTTTAAATGAGCATCTAGACGTGCGCGAGTACTTTCAGGATCTTTGGAAGTACGTATTGGTTGACGAGTTTCAAGATACAAATCGAATTCAATATATGCTCTTAAAGCAACTCATTGGTCCTCACCAAAATATTGCGGTCGTGGGAGATGACGATCAAAGTATTTACGGTTGGCGCGGGGCCAAGATTGAAAATATTTTAAACTTTGATCGGGAGTACCCTGCTTGTCGAGTGGTGAAGCTAGAGCAAAATTATCGCTCCACCGCCAATATTCTTAAGGCGGCTGCAGCGGTGATTGGCAAAAATGAAGTGCGGCATGAGAAAACTTTGTGGACCGATAGCGACGCCGGTCGAAAAATTCGGGTGGTTGGTCTTCCTGATGATCGAGCCGAGGCCAAATATATCGTCACTCAGATTCATAAAGCTTTGGGCGAGGGGGTTGCTGCGAGTGAAATTGCAGTTTTGTACCGCGTGAATTCGGTGTCTCGGGTGTTTGAAGAAGAATGTCTTCGTCAGCGGCTGCCCTATAAGATCGTGGGTGGTTTTCGATTTTACGAGCGAAAAGAGATTAAAGATATTATCGCTTATTTACGCTTAGTGATGAACCCTCATGATATAATTGCGTTTCGTCGAAGTATAAATACGCCCACTCGCGGAGTGGGTAAGGTCTCGGTTGATAAGCTAGAAGCCTTGGCTGCCGTGCAAAAAAAGCCACTCGCCGAAGTCTTGAAAGAGGGCACAATGCAACTGAGTGGCAAAGGCCGAATCGGCGTGACTCAGTATGCTGAGGTCTACGCTGAAGGTCGTAAGCTCTTTCTTGAAGGGGATAGTTTGGTCGATCTGTTTGTTCATTTCATGGACAAGTCTGGGTATGTGGCCGATCTCAAGAATGATCCATCGTTCGAAGCTCGCGAGCGCGAAGAAAACCTGCAAGAGCTTTTAGCTGCCGTTCAAGAATTTGAAGAGCAGTGGCAAGCTCCCGAAGAGGTCGTCGGAGTTGAAGGAATTAAGATTGATACCAGTGGCGTTCAAAGAAAACTTTTTGATTTCTTAGAGCGGGTAGCTTTGGTTGCCGACACCGATCAACTCGATCAAAAGAGTAAAGAACAAGTCACCTTTATGACTCTCCATGCTTCTAAAGGTCTAGAGTTTCAAACTTGTTTCATCGCCGCTTTAGAAGAAGGGATTTTCCCCTCAATGCGAGCGATGGATTCTGGTGACGGAGTCGAAGAAGAGCGTCGACTTTGTTATGTGGGAATTACTCGTGCCAAAGAGCATTTAATTTTAACCAGAGCCGACAGTCGTCGAACTTTTGGAAGCATCAATATGCAGATGCCCTCTCGGTTTTTGCGAGATCTTCCAGCCCAAGTTTTAGAGATGGTCGAAGAAGCGAAGCCGAGTTACCCCAATTATGCATCAGGGGGAGGCGGGGCATCTTCTTGGGGTAATGGCTATTATGCGCGCAAACCCAAGCCCGGACCGATTCCTGCTTACGAAGATGAATCTCAAGATCTCTATTCTGAAGATGTAGACTCAGAGTTCAAGCGTGGCGACAAAGTGAAGCATCCTAGCTTTGGCGACGGAGTGGTCAAAAAAGTAGAGCATTTAGGAAGCGATGAATGCCTTACCATTGAGTTTCGAGTGAAAGGAAAGAAAAAAGTTCTTTCGCAGTTTGTCCAAGCTGTTGAATGAGTGGAGAGATTTTATGAATCGTAGATTGAATCAAAAAGGTTTTATTGGAATCATTGTCTTAGCTTTGTCTTTGGCCATTGTGGGAATTTTGGTTTTTCTAAACTTCAAAAAAATCGACGATAAAGTTCGTGGCACGAGTGACAGCGTGAATGAGGGCGCGCAAGAGAAAATTGAGAATATGAAAGATCAAATTAACGAAGTTCAAAAAAAACTAAATCACGCAAACGATAAGATTAAAGAGCGCATCGAAGGGGAGTAGTTTTTTAAAATCAAGAACTCTGGTTAAGACAGAGTTCTTGGCAGTGTCGACAAAAATGCGTCGACGATCGTGGGATCTAACTGAGTTCCGCTTGCTTCTTTTAATCTTTGCACTGCGATTTCTCGACTCAAACGCCGGCGATAAGGACGATCCGAGGTCATAGCGTCCCAACTGTCGGCTACTTGAACGATGCGAGCGCCCAAAGGAATTTCATCGCCCTTTAATTTAAGCGGATAACCACTGCCATCTTGGCGTTCGTGGTGATGAAGAATAATCGGAATATGTCGCTTTAAGAGTTCGGAGTGGGCAAGCATTTCGGCCCCCATTCCCGGATGCCCTTGCATCATTTCAAATTCTTCAGGATTCAATCCTTGAGGCTTTAATAAGATTCGATCGTAGACTCCAATTTTACCGATATCGTGGAGTAGACTCCCGTGATGGATGTCTTCGATCTCTTCTTCAGTCAGTTGAAGTTTTTTCGCAATGGCCACACTCATACGATTCACGCGATCCGAATGGCCTTTGGTATAAGTATCGCGAGCTTCTAAAGCACGTACTAATGCTTCAATTGTTTCTAAATAAGTTTTCTCAACCTTGATCGACCCTCGTTGAACTTCGTTATAAAGTTCTTCGATGGTGTTCAATTGAAAACCCTGTTTCTTCGATTGTCTTTGAAGTCGGCGATAGAAGAGCGTTCCAACACCCGCTCCGCCCATCAAGCCGCCCCCAATCATCCCCATGATCAAAAGCTCGATGTGCATGCGGCACCATATCACTAAGTTAAGAAAACTGGGAGGCGCGGGATTAATCGACAGCATCATTGTAAATTCAATGACTTAGGCGAGGCATTCTCGTCCGTTTAAGAACGGAGGGGTATCGGTCTGGCCGATTCTTTTAAATTTTGAATTTTTCATTCTTCTAATTTATTTTTTTCGAATCCCAACTGTATCTTCACTGATCCGGTTATTGTTTCAATTTCTCTTTCGCACATAATCGACTGCGCCATTGAAGTTGATAGTTCGCCCTCTTTGCGGCTAGAACACTTTATGGCAGCCGTCACTCATGAGCCGTGGATCACCGCGGAGCAGATTAAAGCTCGAGTAAAAGAACTCGGCAAAGAAATTACTCAAACTTTTGCGCCGCTCGTCTCAGAGGCCTCGCCGCTTTTAGTGGTGCCTTTACTTCGCGGCGGATTTATTTTTGCGGCTGACTTGGTTCGCGAAATTCAAGTTCCCCTACAAATCGATTTTGTTGAATTGTCTTCGTATCACGGGGGGACCGAAAGTAGCGGAGCCATCACTTGGCATAAGAAGTTACGAACCGAGGCAAAAGATCGGCACGTTCTGATCGTTGAAGACATCGTCGATACCGGTCTTACCATCTCTAGCCTTATGGCCGAATTTCAGAAGTTAAATTCGAAATCAACTCGCTTAGCCTCACTTTTACATAAGCCCGCACGCAGCAAGATTTCAGTCACGATCGATTTCAAAGGTTTTACGATTGAAGATCGATTTGTTGTCGGCTACGGCCTTGACTTTGATGAGCGCTTTCGGGAGTTGCCCCACATAGCCGTTGTGAAGCAAAACTAGGCCTCTCAATTAAAATTTATTAGCAGACGAAAAGGAAGACTCATGCCGACTGAAATCAAAACTATATCTACCGACAAAGCCCCTAAAGCTATTGGACCTTATTCGCAGGCCAAACAAGTAGGGAACCTGTTGTTTTGTTCGGGGCAGATTCCGTTAAATCCTGAAACCATGCAAATCACAGGGACCGGTATCAAAGAACAAACCGAGCAAGTTTGTCAGAATGTTCAAGCCTTGGTTGAGTCGGCGGGCGGAAGTATTCAGAAAATCGCCAAGACCACCTGCTTTTTAAAGGATATGAACCACTTCGCAGACTTCAATGAGGTTTATCAGCGGTTTTTTGGTGAAACTAAGCCGGCCCGTTCGACGGTAGAAGTGGCGCGCCTTCCTAAAGACGTGCTGGTCGAAATCGAAGTCATCGCCGTCTTGTAGATCACTGGCTCCGCAAATAAACTTCGCTTCGTTGGATGACTGGCTTCGCATTGCCTTCTTTCCAGGCTGTTTTCGTTCTGCTTAAGTGTTTAGGTGTCAGTTTCAGGCTCTTTAAGAACGATGACCTTGCCCGAGCTCCTTCAGTGGATTCAGTATTCACGAAAGACGGGTACCGCTATTTTTGAGCGCCGAGGCGTTGTAAAAAAAGTTTATATTGATCAAGGCTCTATCGTCTCTTCGAGTAGCAGCGATCCGCGAGAATATTTGGGACAGATTTTAGTCTGCTTCGGAGCTCTTACCGAAGAAGAACTGAATCGCGCTTTTCAGGCTCAAAAGAAAAAGAAAAAACTTCTCGGAAAGATTTTGATAGAGGAGTTTGGGCTTTCGACCAAACAAGTTTTAGAATCCTTACGAATTAAAATTGAAGAGACGGTCTATAATCTATTTTTGTGGGACGATGGAAAGTTCATTTTCTCGGATGGGCTCTTGGGCCTTTCGGATCATGATCGTTTAGCAACATCGCTATCGATTGAGCATATCTTGTTCGAAGGGGCTCGGCGGGTTGATGAATGGAAGGAATTTAGAAAAAGTTTTCCGGATGACGATGTAATTTTTATTAAGAGTGCTGACAAGACTGATCTCGGACCGCTGGCGAACGACACAATTACGAAGAAAATTTATGCCAGTATTGATGGTCGAAAATCAGTGCAGCGAATTCTTTTAGAGACTCACGCACCCGAGTATCGGGGCTATGAGTCTTTTGCGAAGCTTTATTGGGGTAAACTGGTTCAGCCGGTGCCGGCGACCGGAAGAACTCCCAAGCCTAAACCACACGCTTCTTCGGACTTAATGAAAGCGGCCGAGCTTTATAAGCAGAAAGCTTTTTTTGATGCCGATCAGATGATTGAGGCCTTCATTATCGATAATCCCGAGAATGAGGAGGCGCAAACCTTGGCCCGCGCGATTCGAGAATCTTTAATGAAAAGCCTTTATGCTTCTTGTCCGCCGAATTCGATTCCGGTTTTGACCATGGATTTTTCGGACTTGAATGAGCAGATTTTTAGTTCTCAAGAAGGTTATTTGGCCTCTCGAATTAACGGCGAGTGGGATGTGAAAAGTTTGATAATGATTTCGCCCTTAGGAGAGTTGCAGTCTTTAAGAATTTTAAAAAGATTGCATGACGAGGGCATGATTCAATTTAAGGAGTATCAAGGATGAGTTTGAGAGATCCTCGAGACGCGGGCGAGAAACCCGAGAACGCAGTCATCGAAAAAATAGGTTTGTTTGATGGTCAAGTGGTGACTCTAAGAGGCTGGGTAGCTTTTTTGCGAAGCTCCGGAAAGATTGCCTTCTTAGAGATGCGCGACGGTACCGGCACGATTCAATGCGTAGCCGGGCCCCACGATGTTGGTGAAGAGAAGTTCAAATTAATTCAGGCTCTGAACCTAGAAGACTCCATTGAGATAAATGGGAAGGTAAAAAAAGAAGCGCGCTCAAAAGTGGGCTTTGAGATTATCTTGCAAGATATTCTTTTGGTCGGAAAGACTCAGGAGTTTCCGATCGGCAAGAAAGAACACGGCGTGGCTTTCTTGATGGAGCATCGTCATTTGTGGATCCGAAGTTCTAAACAAGTGGCGATCTTGCGTATTCGCGCTGAGATTATTCGCGCGATTCGAGATTATTTTGACGGCCGGGGATTTACCCTTGTCGATTCTCCAATTTTGACCCCGAACGCATGTGAAGGCACCTCAACTTTATTTGAAACTCCTTATTTTGATTCGATGGCGTATCTCACTCAAAGCGGGCAGCTCTACGCAGAGGCGAGTGCGATGGCGCTCGGCAAAGTCTATTGTTTTGGTCCGACCTTTCGAGCCGAAAAGTCGAAAACTCGTCGACACTTGGCCGAGTTTTGGATGGTCGAACCCGAAGTTGCTTTTATGGACTTAGCCGGCGATATGGATTTAGCCGAAGACTTTGTTGAGTATGTTGTGCAGCGAACCATTCGCAATAAAAAAGATGAGCTCGCTATTTTAGAGAGAGATCTAAGTGCTTTAGAGCGGGTGAAGAAGCCATTTCCGAGAATCCGCTATGAAGAAGCCATCGAAATTCTTTTGAAGAAGGGTTTACCTGCAAAGTTTGGAGACGATTTTGGCGGCGACGAAGAAACCGTGATTTCTCAAGAGTTTGATCGTCCCGTTATGATTCATCGGTATCCTATCGACATCAAAGCTTTCTATATGAAGAGAGATCCCGAGAACTCCAAACTAGCGATGTGTGTCGATGTTATTGCGCCAGAAGGTGTCGGCGAAATTATCGGCGGTGGTCAGAGAGAAGATAATCTAGAATTATTATTGAAGCGTATAGAAGAGCATAAGCTTCCGATGGAGGCCTTTCAGTGGTATCTCGACCTTCGTAAATTCGGATCGGTGCCGCATGCGGGCTTTGGTTTGGGATTAGAGAGAACCGTGGGTTGGATCACGGGGGTCCCTCATGTGAGAGAGACCATCCCGTTTCCAAGAATGATGGATAAAATTTTTCCTTAAGGAGCGAAGCCGAGCCAACGCTCGTTTACTGTGGCACCGGCAGTGATGTTAAAAAGATAATTGTCTACGTCCGGAGTGGTGTTGTTTGCATCCAGGCTGAAGCCGAATTGAGAAAGCTGAAAACCACTTAGAGATATAGTGATATCATCCCAGTCTGTGAAGTCATTGTTACCCTCGTCTGTAAATGGAGCGCCTTCTGCTCCCCCCACATCGTCATCTCCCTCGGGGCGTTCGCCTGCGGTGTTCCATTCTCTCACTAATACATTCACCTGATATTGAACTTCGCGGTTAGCGTCGTAACACTTATACCAATAGTAAGGGTTTCCGTCCGACAAAGCCCGCGGAGGAGTGCCGCCGGTAAAATAGTTAGCGACACTCACTTGTTCTTCAAGCTCGTCGTCCGCAATGGGAGCGGTGATCGTAAATGTAGAATTGAGGCCGGCGGCGTCATCAACCGCTTCAATCAATTCCACGGGAAAGCCATTAGCATTCGTCTTTTGCCAATCTTGAATGCCAGCTCCGCGATAACAGTCTGACAACTTTCCTCCCCAATCTTCGCGAGAAGTCTCCGGATCGCCATCATTATCTGTAATTTTATTGTATTCAATGTAGCAGCAGTTCTTGCCCGATGAGAAAGTAGAGACTTTGCTATAGTCATAAGGGCATCGCAGGTCTTCAGCCGCGACGGCCGCAACTCCATAAAGGTCTTCATGCTTTACCCAAGTTCCATTGATTCGATAATAAATATCGGGATCGGTATCTCCAACGTTGACGTTCGCGACGTTCCCGGTGGGATCTTCTAAAGCACCGTTAGCGTCGATTTCATAAAATACGTCAGTAGGTTGGTGGCCTACTGGAGCTACCGAATAGAATTGCGGACGACTGCCCACGTACTTACAAGAAGCGTAAGGAGCCGTCGCGGTGATCGTGAGGCCATGAAAGAACAGGTCAAGTTCTTCTAAATCAACGATACAAGTTATTTCTTTTTCGTCAGCGTCAGGCACGCATGGAGTTGTGCCGTCGCCATCTTTACTTACTAAAATGCTATAGTTTGCATCTTTAGCCGTGGCGGTCACTTGAAAGACCAGCGCGTCTCCAGCTCCATCGCCTCCGCCGCTTCCACCTCCGCCGGGGGCTGGCGTGGTTGCCGCCGTGTTTGAGACTTCGCAGCCGCTCACGATGAGCCCTAATCCGAAGAGACTAAAAACGATGACCCTCAACGAAAACTGCTGTTTTACAAATTTTTCTGACATGATTTACCCCCGAATAGTGTCGGCTGACTTCGTTGCGCCGAAGACTTTCTCTAATAATTCTAACATGAGATCGGGGCTAAACAATGGCGGTGGCCGAGCGTCATTTACATTAAGCGCGTATTCTGCTGAGCGTAATTCCGCTTAGACGCTCTTCTTCATTTAAATAGTGTTTGAAGAGTTCGGCCAAGACAGCCTCTTGTTCTTCACATTCGCTTACTACGCGCTGAGCAAACTGTTGAAGTTTAGAAAAGTTCAGATTTTCAAGAGGCTCATCAGGGGTCAATCGATTCGAGTCGATCATAAAGTAAAGCCACTCTAGAAAACGCCGTTCGTGCTCTGGGAGTCGGGTGATCTCTCTGGTTTTTATCCAGCTAAATAGAATTGCGACGACTTCGTTTCGAATTTTTGCTCGGCGCCGTGCGGCGGGATCCTTCATGACTTCGGCGCGGGGCATAAGTCCCGAGTGAAAGTCCCGAAAGTGGGCGATTTCATGAGATAGACTGGCCGGAGTCGCATAGATGCGATTATTCTCGCGATCAAACATGCCGTGAGTAAAAGCATGACCTAGGTGATTTCTTAGTTCAGTAGAGTCTTCGAACAAGTGAATTTCTGGAAGCCCATCTTGAGCTGGAATGATATTTGCCATACGTCCTCTTTATTTTATCAGGGATAAGGGCATTTCTTCAGGGCTTGAAAACCTTTGCGGTTTTTTCTTCAGCGTCTAGGATGACGCTATGCTTTTTATGGATTCGGCCGGAAAGATTGATGCAGAGCCTCCAAGAGTCTCGGTCTTGGACCACGGATTTTTATTTGGAGACAGTATTTACGAAGTCGCGCGTTCGTATGATCGAAAGCTATTTGGTTGGACGGAGCATCGCGATCGACTGTTATTAAGTGCCGAACGGTTAGGGATTTTGATTCGCGATCAGATTCCGATTTTAGAAGAGCGAATGAAGAAACTTTTTTCGGCTTTAGGTGAGAATGATGCAGTTTTAAGACTCATTATTACTCGCGGGGTGGGTAAGTTGAATATCGATTATCGCTCTTGCACCCAGCCTTCTATCTATATGATGGCTTGGCCGTTTAAAATTCTAGATCTTCCATCCTCCGTGCGGCTAAGGGTTCCTAAAGTGAGAAGAAATCCCATTTCGGCTTTGGATCCGGCCATTAAGTCCGGAAATTATTTGAATAATGTAATGGCTCTTAGAGAAGTAGTAGACGCAGGTTTCGACGACGCACTTTTCTTGAACACTTCAGCCAAAGTGTGTGAGCTGACTACGAGTAACGTGGGTTGGTTTCGAGGGGGGTTTCTCGAAACGCCTCATGAGCAAACGGGAATTCTGCACGGCGTGACGCGTCGCTTCTTATTAGAGAATTGGTCGGTCAAGAAAGTCGAGCTCGATGAAGCCGAGCTCGCTCAAGTCGAAGAGATGTTTGTAATCTCGACTCTTAAAGAAGTTCTGCCGGTCTCTGAAGTTCAATTGAGCACGGGTAAAACTTTGCAATTTAACAGTTTTGAAAAGACTTTGAAGTTGAGAGAAGAGTTTCGACAGAAAATACAAGAACGTTTAAAGTCGCAGGGTGAGTTCTATGCCATCTAAGTCAAAATCACGATCGAAAGTCATAGACGACAAGGTTCCGTTTAATTGGAAGCTGGTGATTACCCCGCTTCATATCTGGACGGTGGTAGTCGTTTTTGTTCTCGATCAAGTTACCAAATATTGGGTTCTTTTTAAGATTGATCATGGTTTCGAGCGAGTTTCAGTTTGGGAGCCTTGGTTTTCTCTGGTGCACGTAAAGAATCCCGGAGCCGCTTTTGGCTTGTTTGCCGATCTTTCGTTAGTTGGCCGAATTTTGATTTTCGGGAGTGTGACCATCGTATGTGTCTGGCTTTTGATTTATTGGATGGGAACGACTCCCAAAGTTCAGAAATGGCAGCGGTTTGCTTTTGCGCTAATACTGGGCGGCGCTCTCGGCAATTTGAAGGATCGAATCTTTTTTCAAGAAGTAACGGACTTTATTGCGGTGAGAATCCCTATGGGATTTTTGAAGTGGTTTGATTCGGCTAACTTGCCTTATTACGATTGGCCCACTTTCAATGTGGCAGATATGGGTATCAGCACTGGAGTCGGTATTGTCTTACTTCTTTTAGTTTTAGAAAGTCGGCAGCACTCTAAACGAAAGACTTCGTGAGGCCGCTTTTTTTTGCGGGCACTTGGTACGAGATTCCTGTTTATTTTGCGATCTATATGCTCGCCTTTCTGGGCGCAATTTTGTTGGCGTCCCATCGAGCGAGGCGATTTAACCTTTCTCCGGTGACCGCAATCGATGCGGGCATGATTTCTTTTTTGAGCGGATTTTTAGGTGCCAGAATTTTTCACATTTTAATTGAGTATCCAAAATACTATTTTGAGAATCCGCTTAAAGTTTTGATGTTTTGGCCAGGTGGATTCGTTTTGTACGGAGGCTTGGTCTTCGGCGTTATCGGCGTCTACTCTTTTTTAAAATCGAAGGCTGAGTTTCTGCGAGATTGGGCTGATCTTTTAGCGCCATCCTTACTTTTTGGAATAGGAATCGGTCGTATGGCTTGTCTGGCAGCGGGCTGTTGCTATGGTAAAGCCACGAACTGGTGGTGGGGGATCATTTTCACCGACCAGCACGCCGCGGCACCCCTGCATATTTCATTGCACCCCACTCAGCTTTTAGAGGCGGTCTTTGGGCTTTTGATGGCTGGAGTTTTCATTTTAATTTGGAATAAGCCAAAGAAATATTCAGGCTTCGCGCTACCTATTGCCTTTTTAGCTTATGCTGGATTTCGGTTTTTTATAGAGTTTTTAAGAGCTGATCCCGAGCGTGGATTTTGGTTTGGGGGCGCGGCCTCGACCTCTCAAATAATCGCCATGGGCTCAGCGGTTATTTGTATTGCGATCATTTTAAATTTTATCTGGGGATATCGGAGTGGTCGCTTGCAGCCTGGGAAAACTTTCAAAGCTGTTTGATCTGGTTTGCTGGATAAATTCATTTTCATCCATTTTTAGTTCTTTCGCTAAAAATTGAGCGGTATGAATAATAAATGCACTTTCGTTTCGCTTTCCTCGCATGGGTATCGGCGCCAAATAGGGAGAGTCGGTCTCGATCAGAATATTTTCTTTAGGAATGCTTCTAGCTACTTTGCGAAGTTCTTCTGCTGACTTAAAGGTGGCGATTCCAGAAAACGAAATTCGAAATCCTTTTCTTATTCCAAAGTCCGCTAATTTTTGAGAACCAGTGAAGCAATGAAAAACGGCATGCCCTTTAAATCCGTCGAGTAAGCGAATCGTATCGTCCTCGGCGTCTCTTGTATGAATCATTAACGGAAGCTGATTCTTTTCGGCTAACTCCATCTGCCACGCAAAAATCTCGAGCTGCTTTTCTTTGGGTGAATGGGAGTAATAATAATCGAGCCCACATTCGCCGACTGCCACGCATTTTTGGTGCTTTAAAAGTTCTTCGACTTCTTTCATTAGATTTGAGTTGTTGCCATGAGTTTGCGCATCGTGAGGATGAATCCCCGCAGTAAAAAAGACTCTTGGATTTATTTCGGCGAACTCGCGTGAGAGTTGATGGGCTCGCTCCCCTGTTCCCGCTCCGATATCGATGATGAGCTCGCAAACGGCTAGGGCGCGGTCCAACGCGGCTTGACGATCGACTTCGAAATCTTCGCTAGTGAGGTGGGTATGAACATCAATGAGCTTAGGCGACATATTGAAACTCAAGCATATCGAAACTCAAGCTTCTGCCAATAATTTATCAAAAACAATTTTAGGATTCAGATTTCGGTCGAGGGCTTCAATCGCTTCTTCAAGATGGGGGGCGAGTTCTAGCCATCGCCCGGGCCAAGCGTGATCTGACGCCCAAAGACTCATTTGCATTAAGGCATCCCGAGCATTCTCTCTGTTTTTTAAGAGATCTTCGGACTTCTTAAAAATCTCAATATCTTGACGAGTTTCAATCAAAGTAAAAATCTCTAGAAGCTTTGTACTTAAACCTGTCGATTGCTTGACGCCCACCGGAATCCGAACGCAGCGAGACAAAATGGTGGGAAGAGTAGCCCGGGCTTGCTTGGTTCCTAATAAGATAAGACGTTTTTCGAAGGGCTCTTCTAAAGTCTTCAAAAGTGCGTTTTGCACAGCCGGACTAGCATCTTGAAAATCGATAAAGCTAATGATGCGATAAGGGCTACGAGCCGGTTTTAGTCTGAAATCATAGAGTAGTTCTCGAAGCTCATCCATTTTGATGCTGCCTGAAGCTTTTAGCCAATCGGGATGAGCTTTTGCTTCAACCCATTTACAAGAAAGACATTTTTCGCACGAGCCTGCAGAAGAAGAGGTCTCGCAAAGAAGCTCTTCTACCAATTTTTCAATTGGCAATTCATGGTTCCAAGCCTCGAGCAAAAAGCTTTGCAGTCCTGAATGTAACAATTTTGAAAATAGCTCGTTCATTTCTTCTTGTAGCGTTTTACGAGAAGCCGATTGATTTGAGCAAAGATTAGTTCATGAAGCTCAGCGGGAGGCAGAGTGCCATCAAAACGGGCCCAGCGTCTCGCTTTGCCCAAGCGACGATAATACTTGAGGATTTTCTCATGAAAGCCGACCTCTGCGTGATCGAAGCGATCGGACTCTTTTTTGGAGCTTAATCGCTTCTGAAGGACTTTAAGGGGTATATCGAGCCATAAAATTTGGTCGGGTTTGAGCCCGCCCGTCGCAATTTTGTTTAATTTTTCTACCAGCTTAAGGCCTAGACCCCGCACTAGTCCTTGATAGACCAAAGATGAATCCTGAAAGCGGTCACACAAAACGACTTTTCCTTCTCGAAGGCCCGGTTCAATCACCGTTCGCACGTGCTCTGCTCTCGCGGCTTCGACTAAAAGCAGTTCGGTGGTTGGCTCCATGGGATGCTGCTTGAAAAGAACGCGAAGTTTTTCGGCTAAAGCTGTTCCGCCCGGCTCTCGAGTCAGAATCACTTGATGACCTAAACTCTGTAATCGCTCGTGGAGTAATTGAATCTGCGTGGTCTTGCCAACCGCCTCGCCCCCCTCGAAAGTAATGAAAATCCCTCTATTCACATAAGGGATATACTTTAGGGAGTTGGGTTTTCCAATTCTCTTTTTTTGTTTTGCAGTTCTGAGATCTGCGCCTCGATCTGGCTGCCATAGGCTTCGAATCGCGAGTCGACTTTTTGTCTTTGCAGCAGAGAAATGACTTGATCCAGATACTGCATTTGGACTTGTAGGTGGTTCTTTCCTAGATCGCGCAAGCGAGCTTCAAGTCGCCCAAGATCTCTTTGCACTTCTTGAGCTTTAAAGCTGTCGTGTTCTACCTGCTTCTTTTTTTCACTCAGAAACTTAATCTCGGTTTCAGTTCGAGAGAATTCTTGTCGAATGTCTTTATCGAGTCGATCGTAGTTTGCCTTCAAGTCATCGGCTTCTTTTATATACGAGTCGGGCGAAGTGTTGGGGCCCGGACTTGAAGGCTGCAATGAGGCCACCATTGTGTCTGTTTTATTAGGCAGAAATTCTGGTTGATTCTCGGGAGTCGTACCAAAGCCTCGGGCAATGCCTCCTCGCTGATACGCATAGTTGATCGGGAGGGCAAAAGAGATCCCACTTTGTCCGACGCTCGTGAGGGTATTGATGCCTACGACCTTTAAATCTCCAGTAATCATGGGGCCTCCACTATTGCCCGGATTAATGGCTGCATCGGTTTGGATGAATTGCACACCTTTGATTTCTCGGCCCAGAAAACTTACGATGCCCTCCGTAACGGTGAACGAAAGTCCCGAAGGGTTTCCAATCGTGATAACGCTTTGACCGGGATACAACTTGTTTGCATCTCCCATCTCTAAGAAAGGTAATTGTGATTCCTCAATTTTTATGAGTGCGATGTCGATATTTGAATCTTCTTTTACTTTTCGGGCTTTGTAAGATCTGCCATCTCGGAGCATCACTAAAGGAGTCTCCATCTTTGAAGTTACGTGAGCATTACTCAAGATGTAGCCGTCCTTCGAAATTAAGAAGCCGGTTCCTAAACTCGCCGAGCCGCGAATATAGACGGTCGAATTTAAGAGTTTCTCAACTTGCTGGCGAGAGATGCCGCGGGACGTAGGAGTCTCATTAGCAGGAGAGCTAGGATTCTCGAATCGCTCGGGCTCCGGCGCTCTTCGAAGCTCAGGCATACGATAGGTGGGACTAGATGAAGGGGATCCAAGACCAAAGCTTGGATTTTCGACGATGAGCTCAATGGGAGCGGGTGGGCGATTGATCCAAAGATTGCCAACGGCTAAGAGCGCGATTAAAAATCCGCTTCCAACCGCAATGCTAGGCCATCGACTCTGAGACTTACCCTCTATTTCGGCAAGAAGTTGTGAGCTCTCGTTCTTGTTTTTTATGCTGAGCGGAAAGTTCGGTAAGGTCGCACGAATCTGTTCGGCTTGATGCAGAGAAAGATCCCAGCTCAAGCGGACGGGTAGCGAGATGCTTGCCTTTTTAAAATCGTTGGAGCTCAAAATTCGAAGAGACTTTCCTGGCGGAGCTATTCCCTGCCAATTCTTTAGAAAACTAAGAATTTCTTTTTGATGAGGAGCCGATTCTAGCCAAACATCCATACTCACTTCGCGACGACAATGTCGGCAGACCGTTGCACTTGCTAGAATGCTTTCTGCGCAAAATGGACAAGATACGGTTTGGCTCATTTCAGTAGTTTAACAGAAGTGCCGCGCGCCAAAAGAGGACTTCGACGAAAGCTTAAAGGGGCTTAAGAAGATTCGAGATTGCCTTCTGCCATCAATCCCATTTTAACGCGTTGCGGGCATTGGCTCACACTCTGCATTGGTCTTCATGCATGTCTTTTATTTGGATTTGTTTTTGGCTCACCGCACTAGACGATTCTTTTCCGCTGCCTCCTGGACTAGAGATTCATCAATCTGAAGATGGCTCTTTGCAAATCGACGGAGAAATTCATCGAGAAGAAGACGCCGAACTTTTGGATGAATTAAAGCTTCGTCATCCCGGGCTAAGATCCAACGTCAAACGATTTAATGAAGCGGTGCCTCAATCTGCAAATACTCATAATCGAGGCCGAAAACAGCCCCATAATTTTTCGGAGAATTTCTTTTTTGAGGTAGCCCTCGTTGAGATTAGCAAAAGCTTCTTAAGAGATTGGGGAGCGCAATTCGGAAGTCCAATTGATTTCGATCTTTTTGTTCGCCCTAATCTAGGTGTCAAAGCCCTTCAGGTGGCTGGACTAAACCCGATAGCAGGATTCTTGGATCTTGCCATGCAGAAGGGAGAAGCAAAAGTTCATCTAAAACAATCTCTGTTGAGTCGATTAGGAAGGCACTCAAGCTTTCATGTAGGGGGTGAGCTTCCTCTAAAGATTACCGGAAAGTATTCCGGGAGCCTTCAAAAAATATCGTTTGGAATGTCAGTCGATATTCTGCCTCTGCGACTGGATGGGAAGGATGTGCTCGCCGAAATACAGGTACTGTCCCGCGAACCTCAATCGAGAGGTATCGATAGCCTACCGAGCATCTCTGAAAAAAAACTTCATACCCAGATTCGATTAAGGCTTGGAGAAACTCTTTCAGTTGCCGGATTTTTTCAAGAAAGCGAGAGCCGGGGGCGAAATGGATTACCCTTTCTTTCTGAGATTCCAGGAATTGGTAGCCTGTTTTCTAGTAACTCTTTTCGATCCCAGAAGTCCGAGGCCTATTTTTTGATTACTCCGAAGAAAATGAGAGCTGGCGGATGAAAGAGGATCTTATTTCGAAGACATGGCTCGAGGTCAGAGACGGTGATCAAACCTACTTTGGCCGAGTAGAAGATAAATTTACTTTAGGAACCGCCCGTTCGAACGCTTTAATTCTGAAAGGCAGTAAGCTGCCTGCTCTTCTAGGGCAGATGAGTCAGAGGGCTGATAAGTGGATCTATCGTGATTTTACGAATCGGCAATTGACGGCCTTAGAAGAGGGGCAATCTTTAAAGGTCTCTTGTCTTTCTCTTCGGATCTTGAGTTTTGAGAATTTTTGGAATTCAAATGGGCCCGCCATCCAGAAAGACTTTAGGAATCTATTGGCAGAAAACCCCCTAGCCTCAAAAGATTGGATACTATCACGTCTTTTAGCGATGCGTTTTTTAAACACTGAACTTCCCGAAGAAGTTTTACTTTGTCTTAGGGATCTTGAGAGCGAGCTCGATCTTGTAGGCCCTATTGAAAAACTATTAGAAGACCCCGAAGTGACGGATATTTTGGTCGAGAGTTTTCAAAGTATCTTTGTTGAAAGATTAGGTGAGCTCAAGAAAGTAAATCTTAAGTTTTCAGATGATGAGACATACAAAGTGTATATTCAAAACCTTTTGAGTCGATCAAAAAAGGTGGTCGATGATGCCAGGCCATTCGCAGACTTTTTGCTCAAAAACGGAGAGAGAGCTCATTTGGTTATGCCTCCAGTGAGCCCGGCTCAGCCCTATCTTTCGATTCGAAAGGCTTCAAATCTAAAGTGGAATCTAACGGACCTAGAATCCCGTGGGATGTTTGAAAGATCTGATCTTGAGCTGATTCGTAGTCTACTTCGTCAGAAGCTCAATCTTTTAATTTCTGGAGCTACAGGTTCTGGAAAGACGACTTTGCTTCGCGCACTTCTTCTAGAAATTCCTGCGAGCGAACGATTAGTAATCATGGAAGACGTGCCGGAGCTACAGATAGGCCGCGAAAATGCGGCCTATCTTTCTACTCGCTCTGACTCTCAGTCTTTGCTTCCGAACATTGAGCTTCGAGATCTAGTGCGCCAGTCGTTACGAATGCGTCCTGATCGTTTAATCGTTGGTGAGGTGCGCGGGCCCGAGGCTCTTGATTTACTTTTAGCTTTGAATACGGGCCATATGGGCTCGCTCGGAAGTCTACATGCCAATAATGCTCGAGATGCACTTTGGAGGCTTCATACTTTGGTGAAGCTTTCTAAATCAGATTTCGACGAGGCGACAGTGAGAGAGCTTATTCATCGAAATATTCATGGCATCATTCATTGCGGCCGCGACCCGTTCGGAAAACGTAGAATACTAGAAATCGCCATGGTTAAAGGAGTAGAGGCATCATGTTTTCTTTTGGAATATCTCGTTCAAGCATCACCCTTCGAGCCCAAGAAATCCGCCGAATCTGCCAAAGTTTCGAGATGGGGATTAAAAGTGGAGCGAGCCCCGTCGAGATTATGAAGTGGCTAGGGCATTCATCAATCAAGGCGGGCGATGTTCTGTGGGCTAAGAATTTTTGTCACCAGCTTCAATCGCGTTCTTGGCACGAAGTGAGTTCGGGACATCGGAGCCAAGCTGAACACTTTTCAGAGCGAATGTTAATGGATCTGCTTTTAAGTCTTTCGAAGTCGGCGCGCCAAGCCGCTGGCAACTTTCGAGTTTTGGCAGATCTCTTGAAAGAGATTGAGGATTTGAAGTCAAAAACCAAAAGCCTCATGATGGTTCCCCAGCTGCAGGCTTTGACTGCGGCTCTTCTTGCGCTCTCGTACTCTGTATTGATGCCCTTTTTATTTCCGGAGTTCTTTCCTAGTTTTTTACACTTGGGCCTACATTATGAATTCTTTGCGGGTCAGGCGGTGTTAGGGCTGGGACTCGCCTCGAGTTATTTTATTTCTACTTTACCCAAACGCTACGAGAAACGTTTGATTCAGCCCTGCTATTTTTTTCATATTCTAGCGTATCGATTAGAGTCTGGTGAGAATCTAGAGCACGCTTGGAGTGAATCCTTGCAATCAGTCGAATTTCCTAAAGAGTGGAATGAAGCTCTAAAACGGGGGGAAGTTAAAAGTGAAGCCTTCGATGAATTTCTCATGCGACTAGGCGAAAAGCTAAAGTACCCATGGACTGATTTAGCGATGCATTTGCAGTGGGCACTTCGTCAGTCGAGCCAATTAGCTCCTTTTCTTCGACAGCTTGCTTCGAGCGAAACCAGTAGGGTTGGGCAGCTTTGGGAACTCGAGTCCAAGCGCTTAAGTATTTTTATTTTACTGCCTCTCTTGCTCCTTTGCTTTCCTGCTAGCCTCTACTTAATTCTTGGGCCTCAGTTTATTTTACTTTGGAAGTAGTATGATTTCATTTCATCAAATATCGAGTTGGAAAAAAGGCGAGCGAAGAATCCGACACCGATTCTTTCTAAGATCGGTATTGAATTTTGGTGCAGACAAGAGTTGTGACTGGCGCTGGGGCTTTGAAACCCCATTAGTAGCTCGACTTGACACTGAATCCCAGACACTTACACTCCTCGACTCAGAACAAGAAGTTCATTTAGAGCGGGGTAGTCTATTTGATTTAGAAGGTCAGATTTTTTCGTGGACCCACCGCAGCTTGCTTTCATTTCACTGGCTGTTAGTGGGAGGGCTGTCTTTTATACTTTTTCTGGGAATACTTTTGTTAAACTCGAGTCCCAAGCCGATCAACTGCGAAGAGCGAATGAGTGAGGTATTTTCGAAATGGCGCCCTGATTTAAAACCGGCGCGTGAAAAGAAGAAGATTCTAGAGCGAGCGCTTAGATCCAAAGATCCTGTGGTGATTCAGACGGAGTTGCTCGCTTATCAAAGAAGTTTAAAGGCGATTTCACAGCTGAAAGAATGCTCACCAACGCGGCTTACTTTTTCTTACGAGACTAAGTTTAAAGAAATTCTGTTTTATGATGAAGCCCGCAAGAATAATTTTGAGGCCGCAATGGAGTTTTGGAATCAACTACTCGCTATGGAGGGCTACTCTATTGACCTCAGCTTTAAGAGAAATATCCTTCGGCTAGGTAGAGACCTGGCATGGAAGGCCTGGCGGATCGAGTCAAAAGAACCGATCCAATCCAGGGAGATTCAAAATTTCTTAGATGACCTGTGTTTGTCTTTGCAACGGAATCCAGACTGCTTTTTACCTCGCATAGAAACTCCGCAGGCTAACAAAGCTAAGGAGCAGTCAGCAAAATCTGGGGAAGAGGACTAATAATTGTCGCTTACTCGAAATTCTAAAGCGGAGGGAGACTCGTAAAGACTGGTAACTTTTGTTACGGCACTTTGGTACCGGTTTTGCACTTTTCGTAGATATACAAGTTGGTTGCAAATGGGTGATTCGAATAAACAGTTTAAGTTCATCGGTGGCGTTAACGAAATGTTGCGCTTGGCGAATCTTGGCGCGATGGATCGGCTAGCCGTCGTTGAAAGCTTTCGTGAAGCCTGGCGGAAGTCCGTGATCGAGAGCTACGGGCATCAGCCAGAAAAAATGGAAGAGTATTTTCTTCAAGGCGACTCGGCCTTTCAGCAACTCGGAAAAGTGTTCAAGCTTCTCAGCCTGCCCACCCCCGATCGCAATCAGCTTTTACAAGAGGCTGAACAAGCTTATAGACAGAAAGAGTTTCAGAAGACGGTCGACTTCTTGACGGTTGCTGAAAGGCAAAATGCGGTATCAAGCGCCGAGCAATGGATTATTTATGGGACGGCCCATTTTCATTTAGGAAATCTTGATGAGGTTCAGCGCTGCGCTGAATCGGCCTTGAAGATTTCTGCCGAGAATGTGAAGGCTATGGTTTTAATTGGATTAGTCGCTTTAGGAAGAAAGCAATTTACTAAAGCCAAAGAAGTTTTTGAGCTTGCGAAGAAACTGCGACCTGATAGTCCAACAATTGTTCGCTACTTAGAAACAACCGAGTCAAAGATTCAAGTCTCTAATCGCACTTCGGCATCCCTAAGTAAGGCCGAGCCTGATCCGCGTCAAGCGAAGCCAGAAGAAAAGCGCCGTTGGGTTCGACGGCCTTGCAATTTTCAAATGACGATTAATGATTTTGATCAGATGACAGCTTTATCGGCTAAGGTTCGTTCTCTGTCTGGGGGTGGATGCTTAATAGATAACTTGCCAGTACCAGAAGTTTTCTCATTCTCTCTTGACCTCGGTCGTGGAAAATCCATTCAAGGCACCGGAAAGAAAATCTATACGAATCCTTACCACCAAATCGGAATTCAATTCGAAGCCCTGAATCCTGAAGATCAAGATCTGATTAAGCGAAAACTTATGGTCTAGCCCCAGGCTCATTATCAAATAGAGAACCCTGCACTAGAGCCTCGCCACGCTTCTTGCCCAAATGTTGATAGGCTTTGTCGGTTGCCATTCTTCCGCGAGAAGTACGAGATAAGAATCCGGCCTGCAATAAATAGGGTTCGCAGATGTCTTCGAGAGTATCGCGTTCTTCTTGCAAACTGGCAGCGAGAGTTTCAATTCCAACCGGGCCACCTGAGAACTGATCGATAATCAGATTTAAGAGTCTTCGATCTAAGGGATCACATCCAAAACCATCTACTTCTAGTTGCTTCAGAGCGTAGTCGGCTTGTTTTTTGGTTACGAAGGTTTTTGCAGACGAGGGAGTTTCTGTTTGCGCGAAATCACGAACTCGCTTCAGCAGTCGATTGGCTACCCGCGGAGTTTTTCGCGAACGACGAGCTAATTCTAAAGCGGCATCTTCTTCGATTTCTATTTCTAAAATACTAGAAGATCGCCGCACGATTTGGGCTAACTCTTCGTCGCTATAAAATTCTAAATACAAAGGAATGCCAAAGCGGGATCGAAGTGGAGATGAAAGCATTCCACTGCGAGTCGTCGCGGCGACTAAAGTGAAAGGGGGTACATCAATACGAAGCGAGCGGGCTCCTGGGCCTTCGCCAACGGTGAGATCCAATTTAAAATCTTCGAGCGCGGGATAAAGAATTTCTTCAACGCTACGAGGTAAACGGTGGATTTCGTCGATGAACAGAACATCGAAAGGCTCAAGATGGGTGAGGAGAGCGGCCAGATCGCCCGCTCGTTCAATCGCCGGACCACTCGTGATTCGAATATTCGCTCCCATCTCGCGAGCGATAATATGAGCGAGAGTCGTTTTGCCAAGGCCGGGCGGTCCGGCGAGCAAGACGTGGTCGAGAGCTTCTTTTCTGATTTTTGCAGCATCGATAAAAACTTGCAGATTTTGTTTGAGAGATGTTTGTCCGACGAATTCTTTTAAGTGCGAAGGGCGTAAGCTTACGGGATCCTCCCCAGCAAACTCTCGGGTAGGACTAATGAGCCGTTCGATATCATTGGTTTCGCCTTCGAGGATCATGTTATTTGATTCCTTCCCAATTCTCCCAAGCCAGTTTTCACTAATTTCTCAAGTGGCCAATCGGCAATTTCTTTTTCTTGCACCTGGAGTTTCTTGATGGCCTTTCCGATCTCTGCGCGTTGATACCCTAGATTAGAAAGCACGCTTTCAAGCTCCAGCCAGCGAGGCGCTGATTGAGTACCGGGAATTTGCGCAAGCAAGGGTCCGAAGCGATCCGAGAGCTCAACTACTAAACGTTCGGCGGTTTTCTTTCCTACGCCAGATATTTTTTGTAAACTGGCCACGTCCTTCGATTGAAAAGCGGTCATCAATTCGTGAAGGGGCATTCCCGATAAAATTCCCATAGCTAGTTTGGGACCCACATTACTAACCTTCAGAAGCTCTCTAAAAAAGGATCTCTCTTCAGAGCTATAGAATCCAAAGAGCTGAAGCGTGTCTTCGCGAATATGGGTATAAATAAACAAGCTTGCGCTTTCACCCTGCATTCGATCGGCGGTAAATGGAGTATGGGTGACGTCGTAGCCGACGCCGCCGCAATCAATTACCGAATTAGTCGGACTCCGAAAGAGAAGTCTTCCGTTTAGTTGTGCAATCACGAGCGATTAACCTCCCGAGTGAATTTTGCCTAGAATGTACGTGTGCTAGGGCAATGGCAAGTGCATCTGCGTGGTCATGGCTCACAAATTCATAGTGGGCTGGAAGCCTCAAAAAAACCCGAACCATATGTTGAATTTGCTCTTTAGAAGCGCGGCCACTCCCCCCGATGGCGGCTTTTACCTGAGTGGGAGAATACTCAAAAATTTCTAGATTGTATTTGGCAGCCATAAAGAGGCAAACCCCTCGAGACTGCCCTAGCTGGATAGCGCTGCGAGCGTTCTTGGCAAAGAAAATGCTTTCGAGTGCCAGCTCTTGTGGTTGATGTTTTTTTAAAAGCACATCGAGGTCATCGCCGAGTTGAAGAAGTCGGGTGGCGAGATTTTGCTTTTCATCCATTTTTATCGTGCCACTCGAGCGGATGCTGACCTGGGGAGCCGAAATCTTTTTATTTCGAACATCTTCGGTCGTAATATCGATGACCGCATAGCCGGCTTGAATGCTGCCGGGGTCAATCCCCAAAATTCGCATGCCTTATTTTAGTCTGGCGTGCGTAAGCTTGTCACTGTTCGGTCTATTTAATATAAAGATTCATGTTAAAAATTACATACCTCGTTCTTCCTATTTTAATTTTATTGTCGGCTTGTTCCGAAGAGGCAAAGAAAACCCCGCTGCCGTCGCCAACTCCATTGCAGTCTAGTCGAGCCGAAGCAGTACGGGTTCAGCATATTCTTATCGGATTTTCGGGAAGTATTCCCGGCAAGAAAATCGAGAGAACTCCAGAAGAGGCGAAGCGTTTAGCAGAAGATTTACTCAATCAGGCAAAGATTACCCCCGAAAAATTTGAAGACTTAGTGAGAGCTAAATCGGACGATCAAGTTCCAGGGATTTACGAGCTAGTTGATTTCGGAAAGGCTCCTTTTGAAGGGCAGTTCTCGCGTTCGACTATGGTGCAGGGTTTCGGAGACCTGGCCTTTCGATTGAAACCGGGCGAGATTGGGCTCGTAAATTTTGATGCGAAGAAGTCGCCTTTTGGATTTCACATTATGAAACGACTTGCTCCTTAATCTGCAATCCTTTCGCAGTACCCATCAAACCGGGTCTAGCGATGGTTTTAGGGCTATGCACGACTTTTGCATTCTAATTCGCTGTCGAGGGTCAGAAACTTGGAGGTTTCATGTCCCAGCTGCGTTTGGTGTCGGTCACGTCAATTTCTTTAGCTCTTCTTTTGTCTGCTTGTGGAAGCGGAGATTCTGGTTCACCGGAGTCTTCTAGAGTGGCCATTGATACCAATGGAGATGGGGTTACGGACGGCTTTGATTCAAACGGCGACGGGATTATCGATTCTTCGCCGTCGAGCAATTCAACTCAAACGAGGAACCGCGCTAATTTTCAGCCCAGCAATCAAAATAATTCGGGCAACAATAACTCCGGCGGATCGAACGGATCAAATGGATCGAACGGATCAAATTCGACGACTCCCGTTACCCGCCGCTTAGAAGTTCAGCAGCCCTTGCCCTTTACGGCTGCCGACTTTACAGCCTTACAATCGGATGCTGGGTTCATTAATTCTCTCTCCAATGCGATATTTGTGATCGGCACGATTCAGCTTTTTCGTGTCAAGGGCTGTAAGACCGCCGATCTCCAAGTGAAGTGGGCAACAGGCCAATCGTGGGTCACTTATGCCAATTTCTTTATGGAATCTTCTGCCACGCCCGGAAACTACGGCGAAGGAGCTCGAAATTCAATTTCTTTAATTTTGCCACCTGGGGGCGCCATAAAAGTTCGAGACGATACAAATCCGCAGTGTGTGCGAGGAACTACAAATGCTGCGAGTGTGGCCAATGATGGAGTGCTTTATCTCGGTCAGCCAAATTCATTTGACTGGAATCGTGGAATCTTCAACTAAGCAATTTTAAAATAAACACTTTTTATTTATACTTCGATTTCTAGATCAGAAGCCTTTTGAACTTCAAAGCGTCCTTTGCCCGATAGCTTAGCGTTCTTTAGTGCCGCATAGGCACGAGCGATCCAGTCTTCTAAGCTGTCGTCTAAAGATAAAGGGGCAATTCCCATAGAGAAAAGTGCGCGATCTTGATTGCTGGCCTTCGCTTTTTGTAAAAGATTATTCGCTATGGTTTCGGCGGAGGCGAGCGAAGTCTGAGAGAGCAGAACTACAAATTGATCGTCTTTTATTCGAACCACCAGGTCAGAGGTGCGAAAGAATTTTCTTAAGAATTGACCGAATTCGCGAAGGAGTTTGCTGGTAGCTTCTTTTCCGTATAGGCCTTCAAGTTCTTTGAAGTCATCGAGATCGATATAAAGGAGGCAAGATTCTTTTTTCTTAAACTCATCCCAATTGGTTTCGAGCTGGCTTCTAAGATAGTTAAACTGAGGTAATCCGGTTTCAGGGTCGGTGAAATCTCCTGTTTCAGAAGTGCCTTCGGTGATTTCTTTTAGGTCAGTTTTTAAGGACTCAAATAAAAGCAAATATTCTCGAGTCAACTTTTGGTAGAAAAATAAAACTTCGGCGTGCCCAATATAATCAACCCCACTCAAAACTTTTACCTTGGCGCGAAAGCTTCTACCCGAACGAGCTTTCTCGACCAGCGATTCTAGGTCTTGATCTAAAGGTAGCACATTAAAAATTTCATTGGGCTTAAAAGGAGAGAGGCTCATGACGTCTTGCAAGCTGATCTGATAGTGATCCAAGAAAGCTGGATTCGCAGAAGAAAAATGGGCGGTAGAATCTAAAATCGCCAAACGTGCATTGGAGTTTTCAAAAATATCTTCAACCAGATTGTTCGCTCGTGCGAGTTCTTTGCGCACTCCTTGGGTGTGGATCAGATTCCAAGCAACAAAAAGGAGAGTGAGTCCCCCCATCAAAACAAAATAATGAAGGAGTAGGCCTGCCACCTGAAAAAAGAGTGCGCTTTCTTGAGAGCGCATGACTAAAAATAAGTTCTCGGCCTTTAAAGGGGCCACGGTCATAAACTTAGATCGCGAGCCTTCCCAATCGAACTCAGACCCGTAGCGTAGTCCCTTTACTGCCTTTTCAAGCGGGTCGCCGAGAATTACGCTGTCTCCCAAGCGCCTTTCGGGTTGGGTGCCGGCAACAAAGCGATATTCGTCTCCCGCTCGTTGAACAATTAATAGTTCTCCTTTTAAATTGAGGTCTTCTCGAGCCTGAATTAAACGATCATTGAGGCGTCCAAACACGCTTTCGTTCTCGTTTTTGGCTACCCCAGCAAAGGTCAAATCCTCTGCGGGAAGGAGCTGGGCCAAAAGCTGGGATGTCTGGTATAAAACTTCGGATCGGCCGGCCAATAAGGACTGGAGATCTCGGGTAAATAGAAAGAAAGCAAGGACGATAAAAACGGATGTCAGCGCACCCCACCAAAATTTCGGGCGTCGGCCCAAGCGGCTCAAATCGAAATCAGAAAATAAACGATCAGTTTTCAAATGCTCATTCCCTTTCAGACGGCCCTCCTCCGGAAGAAGATCAAAGAATTGAAGCACGCGTACAGCAGATCGGCCAGCAGATTTTTGAGTCGGTCAGGGGGCAAAAGGCAGGGATTTGGAATAAAAGTTTTTGGCAAACCCAAATGATGGAGTGGACCACCCGAAATCCGGTGGTGAAGACTCAGCTGTTTCGCTTTGTCGATGTTCTCCCGGTCTTAAAGACGGTGGCGTCAAAACGAGACCACTTGTTGGAGTACCTCTCACGCCCTAACGGCCAAAAGTCGGGATCGTGGCCGTTTTTTTTATCGGCCACTACCGCGCTTTTGAAAACTCCATTTCAGTCGTTGGTGACCTCGGTCGCTGATCGCCAAGTAAAAGAAATGGCCGCCAATTTTATTTTAGGAAAGCGAGTCGAAGAAGTTTTGCCGAAAGTCGAAGCTCTTCGTAAAGAAGAGGTAGCCTTTACTCTCGACTTGTTAGGTGAAGCGATTTTGAGCGAGCCCGAAGCGGCCGAGTATCGTGATCTTTATCATCATCTTCTGGATGGTTTGGGCGAGCGCTCCAAGGCGTGGGGACCTGTCTCTGCAATTGACGATTCGCCCCTGGGTGCGATTCCAAAAGTAAATCTTTCGATAAAAATTTCGGCTTTAGATGCAATGCCTGACCCCATCGCATGGGAGCCAACCTTAGCGAGGCTCCATGAGCGACTTGCTCCCTTGATTGAGAAGGCTATGAAGTACGAAATCTTCATCAATTTTGATATGGAGCAATTTTCTTATCGCGAAATGACTAACGAACTTTTTCGTCGGATTCTGATGGATGATCGCTTCAAAAATTATCGGCATTTAGGAATCGTGGTTCAGGCCTATTTGAAGACAGCTCCCGCGGATGTTTCTGCTTGGGTCGAATTTGCTAAGCAAAGAAAGACTCCGTTTACGGTTCGATTAGTGAAGGGTGCTTATTGGGATTACGAGCAGGTCATCGCTCAACAAAATGGCTGGGAGCCTCCCGTTTTCGATCATAAATGGCAGTCGGATGTTGCTTTCGAGAAGTGTGCAAAAATTTTATTAGAAGGCTACCCCCATTTGGAATTAGCGGCGGGCTCGCATAATGTTCGCAGTCTTGCTTATTGTTTGGCCAAGACTGAAGATCTTGGTTTGCCAAAGAATGCGATGGAAGTGCAGATGCTCTATGGAATGTCGGGCGGCTTTAGAAAAGCCTTTGTATCTCAGGGCTATCGATTTCGAGAGTATTGCCCTGTTGGGGAGATGCTGCCAGGACTTTCTTATTTGGTGCGACGACTTTTAGAAAACACGGCCAATGACTCGTTCTTGAAGCAAAGCTTTTTAGATAAAAAGGGTGTCTTAGAGTTATTGAAGAATCCGTCAGGGGGCTGGATGACACCCGAAGTGAAGAATCAAGGAGATGGTTTATGAATCAAAACGAATATCAATTTAGCACCTTTAAAAATGCGAGTCTGATGAATTTTTCGTTGAAGACAGATCGCGAACAAATGGAAGCCTCTTTAAAAAAAGTGAAAGCAGATTTAGGAAGATCTTATCGCTTGAAAAGCGGCGAGGTTTTTCAAAAGAATGACCGCTGCGTTTCGGTCTTCAACCCCTCTACGCCGAATGAAGTTGTAGGTTATGTTGAATCGGCCTCAAAAGAAGATGCTCAACAAGCCTTGAAGACGGTTTACGAAGCTTCGCGTTTTTGGAAGCAAACGCCAGTTCTAGAGCGAGCCAAATTATTAGAGAAATTGGCAGATTGGATGGAGGAGCGTCGCTGCGAGCTTTCTTCGGTCATGGTTTATGAAGTGGGCAAGAATTGGCGTGAAGCCGATGCTGACACTTGTGAAGCGATCGATTTTTGCCGCTATTATGCGCGCGAAGCTCTTCGTCTCAGTAAACCCATCCATACTCAAGATGTGCCCGGTGAAATGAACTTGATGACTTATCATCCAAAGGGAGTGGCTGTTGTGATCGCGCCTTGGAACTTTCCGTTGGCGATCTTGGCTGGCATGACCGTCGCTTCTTTGGTAACCGGGAATACGGCAATCATCAAGCCGGCAGAGCAGTCCAGCGTGATCGGCGCTTATCTCGCGCAGGGTTTGAAGGCGGTTGGCTTTCCAGAGAATGTTTTCTATTTTTTGCCGGGCAAGGGCGAAGAGATTGGACCAGATCTCGTCAACGATGAACGAGTGGATATAATTGTGTTCACGGGTTCGGCAGAGGTCGGACTTTCGATTATCGAATCGGCCGCCAGAAAACCTGGTCTTCGTCAGCGAGGCGTGAAGAAAGTCATCGCAGAAATGGGCGGCAAGAACGCCATGGTCGTCGATGAAGATGCCGACATGGACGAAGCTCTCTTAGCGGCCATTCATGCTGCTTTTGGATTTCAAGGTCAGAAATGTTCTGCGCTTAGCCGACTCTTGGTACATGAGAAAATCTACGACGGTTTTGTTAGCCGATTTGTTGAGGCCGCAAAATCATTGCGAGTGGGGCCCGCCGTAAATCCAGAATTTCAGATCGGGCCCGTCATTGATGAAGTCGCTCAAAAGCGAATCATGAAGACCATCGCCGATGGCGCTTCGCGAATGAGAGTTCTCTATCAGAAAAAAGAGATTCCCTCCGAGGGGTGGTTTGTCACCCCAACCATCTTTGAGTGTTTGAGTCGCGACGAAAAACTTTTTCAGAATGAGATTTTCTGACCGGTCGTTTTGGTGAAGAAGTTTTCAGACTTAGATGAGGCTTTTGACGATGTGAATTCGGTTCGCTATGCTTTAACTGGTGGAATTTTCTCACGGAGCCCCAGCCATATTCAAAAGGCAAAAGAGCGAATGGAAGTTGGCAACCTCTACATCAATCGCGCCATAACCGGGGCTGTCGTTCAGCGACATCCTTTTGGGGGCTTTAAGCTTTCGGGAGTGGGCAGTAAGGCTGGAGGTCCTGATTATCTTCTTCAGTTTGTCGAGCCCAGAGCGACCAGCGAAAACACCATGCGGCGCGGCTTTGCGGGTGAGAGCTAAGCGTAAAGAAAGTGCTGAAGGCTGTAGAGAATTTTCCACAGCCCAATCGCGATCAGTAAAACCGCAAATAGTTTTTTAAGTCCGGCGTTTGTGGTTTTTATTCTGCGACTTAGAAACATTCCTATAATCGCTCCTGAAAGTAAAAATATCAAAGTGCTGGGCGGAATCTGGTAAATCACTTCTTTGCGAGTGTGATAATAAACAAGAAGTCCGACTCCCGTCGCGAAGAACTGCACAAAAAAAGATAGTCGAGCGCAATCTTTCATCGGAAACAACATAAAGTGATGAAGGACGGGAACCGTGATAATGCCGCCGCCGATTCCAAAAAATCCCGAAGAGATTCCTGCCGTAATCATAAGGAGATCTGCGGTTCCCTTTCGAATATGGGATGAGACCTGAGCGAGAGCTTGACTTGAGGAACGCCAAAAGAAAATTCCAAATCCTATAACAAAAAGGCTAAACGCAATCGAGATGACTGCATCGGGGGTGCGAGTTCCAATCCATGCCGCAATGGCTGATCCAATCACGGCAAAAAAACTAAGACGCAAAAGTGGCGCGCGGTTCTCCCGAATAATTTCTCGGTTGGTAATATTTTGCAAAACGCTTAAAAAGAAGACCGAACTCAGAGAAAGAAAGACTGCGTCTTTCATAGAAAAACCCAGAGCTAAGTTGAGAATGGGAATAAGGATGAATCCGCCGCCCAGACCCATCAGGCTGCCGAGAAAGGCCGAGAAGATGCCAACCACCAGAAGAATCATCCTGGCAGCCTACGTGAGCTTATTTTAAAATACCTCTTAAAATTTTTCGAAGACCTTCAGGATTCTTTCCAATTTCATCCCCCGCGAACCTTTGACGAGAAAAGCTTGCCCAGGCCGAAGAATCTCTTCGACTTCGCCCTCGACATCTTCGAAGTCTTCGAAAACGCAAACGTTTTCTGGGAGCACCAAGAGGGTTTCTGCGGCCCGCATAAATTCGGGGCCATAGAGAATGATCTGTTGAAATCCCATGACACTCGCAAGATTTATGATTCTTTGGTGAGCGGCCATCGACTTTGCACCCAACTCTCGCATATCGCCTAAAACTCCCAGCATGGGCAAGCCTGCTGCTACTTCTACAAAACTTTGCAAGGCGCTTTCCATGGAGGTGGGATTAGCATTGTAACAGTCATCAAGGACTTGAACATTCTTGGCGAAGCGGATCCACAAGCTTCGATGCGCTTCGCCTTTAAAATCTGAAAAGCTAGCGGCTAAATCGCGAAGAGTAGATGTCGAAATATCTGGAGTCACCAAACGACAAATAGCTAAAGCCGCTAATAAGTTTTGAGCATTATGTTTGCCCGGAAGACGATTGTGAAAAGGAACTCCAAACGCGTGCAAGAGAGCGGGGGGTGAGTAGAAGCCTTCGAGGTGGGCTGACTCTTGGAGGGCATAGGTAATGTGCTGGGCCGGAAACTTTTGGTCCCGGACATGCGGAGAATCCAGATTGGCGGCAAAACCTCGTTGATGTTCGCGGAGGTAGTCGAGAAGTCGAAGCTCTTCTTTGGCCACAGTTTCAAGGTCGATGAGTTTCTCTAAATGCTCCTCGTTGATGGTCGTAATGAGTCCTAGATTAGGCTGCACAATTTCAAGATGTTGTTGCATCCATCCCGGCTCATCGATCCCTACTTCGATGACGGCAATTTCTTCATCGCGAATCTGTAGAATGCTAAGAGCGATTCCGAGTATAGAGTTTTCGGACTTTTTAGTTTTAAAGACTCTGTTTTCACCAAATAATTGTTGTAAAATAAAATAAGTGAATTCTTTAGTAGTGGTTTTACCGTTTGAGCCTCCAATTGCAATAATTTTTACATTCAGAGACTCCCGATAAAGCTTTGCCAACTGACGTAAGCTCTCGAGCGAGTTCTTAACGTAATGGAGTCGCTCTTGAGGGAGGGCTTGTAACTGATCTCGATAGGATTCTTCTACGACAGCAGCGAAGGCGCCAGCGTCTAGGGCCGCGTTTGCGAAATCATGGCCGTCGAAATTATCACCGCGCACTGCAAAGAATAAATCGCCAGCTTTTACACTTCGAGAGTCGGTATGGACTCGACTAATTTCTTCTGCACCCGATGCCCCGCTTAAAGCTTTCGTCAAAACCTCAGCAGATAGAAAATTTTTTTTCATACTGGCTCGATCCACACTATTTTTGCTCGATCCACACTATTTTTGATAGTGAAGTAGCTTTAATCTTAAACTTACTAACTTGGGGGATATTCAAAGTCTTCGATTCAAAGGCCTGACCATTATATAAAATTAAACGCGAGAAAACCGATTGATTAATTCGAGAAGGGTCTCCGCCGCTTTTTATGCTTTGTATCCAGAATCGACGCAGATATTCTCGATCAATCAGTATTCCTTTGGCATTTTCTTCGCTGACGATTCGCAAGAGTTCAGCTTCTGAACTTTCTAAGTGAATCGGCAAGTTCTGCACGAGCTCTGATTTCGTAAAAAAAGAAAGAAAATCGATGGCATCGCCAACGATGATGATCTTGCCCGGTTTCTTTTCTTCGTCGAGGAGTTGAGCCGCTTGCGTCCATTCGGGCTCAAAGGAGCGAAGATGGTGAAAGCGCTGAAGATGAAAAAACAGAATCGCTCCAGAACTTAAAACGAAGACTGAGATCAAGACGCGCTCTAGCTTTGCGTAGGGAATTTTTTTGAGAGTCGAGGTTTGGAGGAGGGCCGAAAAGAGCCGAATGACCATCCATAGAATGATCATGATAGTTAGACTTTCTGCCTCGGCCGAGAAAAAGAGTGCAAAGGGAATGCTGACTAAGCGCATCCATAGTCGAGTTTCCCAAGGCTTG
>Ga0163144_10004380_pt1 | contig 31803 bp, 25 predicted proteins | sample OliLak19BULKMAT1_FD_123175 | JGI IMG/M metagenome (GOLD analysis project Ga0163144, IMG submission 123175) | Freshwater microbial mat bacterial communities from Lake Vanda, McMurdo Dry Valleys, Antarctica - Oligotrophic Lake LV.19.BULKMAT1 | ecosystem: Environmental > Aquatic > Freshwater >... | reverse complement strand
TACCATGCTAATTTTCATTGATCTTACTCAACACGAATTGAGTGCGATTTCTTCGGCAATGTCGGATCGGAGGATTGGCTTGAGTTCGAACACAGAGTATGACGGATCCAGTTTTCGCGAGGTGCGGGATGCGGTTTTCAGCGATCCGTATCCGGCAATCCCCGAATACAAAATCACGCTCGCTTCGTTTTATAGCGGCTTTAAGAACATCCTGCTCGCCGATAGCCGCCGCCGGGTGAGCGATTCTTCCGACCTGGTTGCGCCTTTCCAGAAGCTGGTTCATCCGAAGGGAATTGCGCTTAGCGGACGCTGGCGCATTACCGAGAAGTCGCCGTGGACGGGTTGCTTCGCTGAGGGGTTTGAGGGGTTGATCATTGCGCGTTGCTCGGTGCTGCTGTACGAGACGAAGCAGGGCCAGCATCGCGGCTTTGCATTTGCGGGCAAGATCTTTCCGACGCTCGATCCCGATCAGCGCGTCAAGACAGGGAACTTCGTTCTGATCGATGTCTTTACAGGATCGAAAGAGAAATACTTCACAAACGCGGCGCTGACGAACGATCCGCCGTTTGGGACGAACGTCAACATACTTAGAATGTTCGGCATCCTTGCTGCTGGAACCGCGGCTTTTATGAGGGCGGATATCAGGCCGTTTTTCAGGCCCATTTATCCGGTGGCGGAAGTGAGTGTTCCGGCGGGGGGCGAGGTACGGACGCCGCGCTGGATGATGGTGCGCGGGTGGCCTGGAAGCGGACGGGTGGATCGGGAGGATTTTCGCGATGAGCTGCGTGTTGAGAATTACCCTGACCAGAAATTGCGGTTTGACCTTTCGGCGGCGTCGGGCTGTTTGCCGTCGTGCGAAAAGGACTGGCGCAGGCTGGGCCATATTGAGTTGACCGAGAGCGTGGTTTCGCACTCGGGGGATCGCCGTATTGTCTTCCGGCATCCGGCGCTGCGGCGCGGGTCTTCCGGGCCCTTAAATTACACCCTTTAGACCCCGGCATGGGCTGACTGATGACGAACATGGAGGCGTTGTGAATCCGCTGAAGCATTTGATACTTCTGATCCGTTCCCTGATTAGCCTGGTGATTGGACTGCCAAGGCTGCTGGCGGTCCGCTGGATTCGCGTTACTACCATCGTGGTGGTGCTTTTGCTGGCGGGCCTGGGCTTGTACCGCTTTCTGTTTCCGCCGCTGCCGAAGTCGGTGGAGGTCTATGACATTGTGTGGCTGGAGCAGGGATGGACTGAGGCCGAGCGGCAGGCTGTTTATCATGTCTCGCAGGGGACGCTGATCATTCCTTACAACTGGTTCTTCGCGCTGGGTGAGCCGCCGGCGTTGAGCTGGCCGATTGAGATCGGGGGCAAGGACTTGTTCTTTACGAATGCGACGATTACGCGCTATCGGGCCATCCCGGATCCGCGGGCGGGGGTGAACCCGGACCGGTTGCCGATTGGGATTACCAAGCATGTGATCGAGGACAAGTATGTGGATCAACTGGGGCAGGGGCACAAGGAATGGCTGTCCTATACGTGTGCGTTTTGCCACACCACGCAGATCAATTACAAGGGCATTGGGGTGCGGATCGACGGCGGGCCGGGGAATCTGGATTTCAATCAGTTCAACTCGATGCTGGCCAATCTGCTGGTGTTGACGGATGTGAACCCGGCGCGGTTTGAACGCTTTGCCGAGCGCGTTCTGCATCGCGAGAAAAAGGCTTTTACATCGAGCAACAAGGAGGCGCTGCACAGCCAGTTGCGGAGTTTTCTGCGGAGCCCGGCGATTCGGAGCGGCGTGCTGGCGATTCTGCAAGGGACTTTTCCGACGAAGGAAGGCTTTGGCCGGATGGATGCGCTGGGGCGGGGTGTGAACGGGCAGTTTGGGCAGTTGGATATGAGGAATGTGGGGGTGGGGAATGCGCCGGTTTCGATTCCTCCGCTGTGGCATTCGCATGAGTATGGATGGGTTCAGACGGGGGCGACGATTCGCCAGCCGATGGGTCGTAATCTGATGGAGGCGTGGGGGGTGAATGCTTCTGTCGATTTGACGAATCCGGACCCGTCGAAACTTTACGCTACTACCGTGAGCATGAAGAACGAGTTCTGGATTGAGACCTTGAACTCGACGCTGCGTGCGCCGCAATGGCCGGAGCCGATCTTTGGCGGGGTGGATCGAGTGGCAGCCAAACGGGGACAGTATTTGTATGAGGAAGCCGTGTTTGCCAATGCACTGGCACCGGAGCAGGAGCTGTGTGGGCCGCCGGATTGCGAGTCGCTGGTTCCGCGACCGGCCAAGGGGCTGTGTGCGCGTTGTCATGCGCCGGTTCGTGAGACTCAACGGCCGGAGGAGGGTGGGCCTTTTTACCAATTGCCGATGTACAAGCTGGATGTGATTGGCACGGACCCGGGCGATGTGAAGAATTTTGCGGCGCGTACGATTTATACGGGGCGGTTGAAGGATGTGCTTTTTGGTGGCAAGGAGGTGGTGGGAGTGGGGGCGGCGTTTGCGCTGACGTCGGATAAGATCATGGACCGGCAGTATAACGAGCTGGGGGTTCCGGCGGCGGCACGGGCGGAATGGGACGGGTTCCGAAAGAATGTGTTTCGTGCGGTGGATGCTTATCCGGCGCGACCTAACCAGGGATTCTGGGCGACGGCCCCGTTTTTGCATAACAATTCAGTGGCGTCGCTGTATGAGTTGCTGAGCCCGGTGTCGGAGCGTAGGAGTTCGTTCTGGAGCGGGGATCTGGAGTTCGATCCGGTGCATGTTGGTTATCAAAGTGACAAGTTCCGGGGCGGGTTTGAATTTCAGGTTCGGTTGGGGTATCTCGAAGCTTTGTGGCGGTCGGTTCGGAATGTGTTTCGGGGGCAGTTCGAGTATGCGAGGGAGATCGCGGGTAATTCGAATGCGGGGCATGAGTTTCGGGATGCGCCGAAGGGAACGCCAGGGGTGATTGGGCCAGGGCTGAATCCGCAGCAGCGGCAGGACATTGTTGAATATATGAAAATTATCAAGGATTTTCCGCCGATTGATCCAGCGGAGATGGCGCGGCGGAGGGCGATGCTTGAGGGGATGAAGAAGGATTTCATCCCGGCTGTGCCGTGAACACGGGTTCGGTGGTTGCCAATGGAATCCGCTTTGCGTATCTGGAGGCGGGGGTGGGGCCGCTGGTGTTGTGTCAGCATGGGTTCCCAGATACGCCGCATACGTTTGACGCGCTGATGGCGAGGCTGGCGGAGGCGGGGTTTCGCGCGGTGGCGCCTTGGACGCGGGGGATTTATCCGTCGAGCGAGCCAACGAATGGCGATTATTCTCCGCTTGAGCTTGGACGGGATGTGTTGGGGCTGCTTGCAGCGCTGGGTGGGCAGGTGGCGGGGATTGTCGGGCATGACTGGGGGGCGATGAGTGCTTATGCGGCGGCGAATCTTGAGCCGGGGGCGATTCCGAGGATGGTGGTGGAGGCGATCCCGCATCCGCGAGCGATCCGGATGAATCCGGCGCTGATGTGGCGGGGTTGGCATTTTGGATTTTTGGCGATTCCGTGGGTGGCGGCTGGTGTGGCTCGTGTTTGGGATTTTGCGTTGTTGCGACATTTTCATCGGGCGTGGTCGCCGGGTTGTGTGCATGATCCTGCGCTGTTGGCGCGTTTTGCCGAGTCATATTCGAACCCGGGGACGGTGGCGGCGGCGCTGGGGTATTACAGGTCGATGCCGCTTACGTTTCTAGGTGTGGGTGGGCGGCGGCGCGATCACGAGATTTTGTTTGCGCGCACTTCGGTAGCGACGCTTTGTTTTGCGGGGATGCGGGATGGGGTGTTTGTGGAGGCGGATTTTGAGCGGAGCCGGGAGGCTTTTGTGGGGGAGTATGGGCTGGTGAAGCTGGCGGGGGCGGGGCATTCGCCGCATTTGGAGGAAGCGGAGTTGTTCTTGAGGCGGACGGTTGGGTTTTTGCAGGCCGGTATTTTGGAAACGTGAACACGGCCTGAGGATCTATGAAGTTGAGGGTTCGGCTGGATGCAGTGTTTAGTTTGCGGCGGTACACGGTTTGAGACTTTGCTTGATGGGGCGGATATTGCGCAAGAGGTGCGGTTGCGTTCTCGACTGGCGGATTCGCAGTTGGGAGGGCACGTCGAGAAGGTTCACCGGATGGATGTCACTGAGTTTATGTATGGTGATGTTTCGCCGATTGAGCGGTGTGCGCGTTGTGGTGTGGCGGTTCGGGCGCGTGTGGGTGGCAGCAACTATGAGGGCGATGTTTATGACGAGTCGCTGTTGCGGATGCTGTATCCGAGGTATTTGGGGGCGTTTCGTGAGCGGGTGCGGAGTGTAGGGGAGTATCTTGACAGCAATGCGGATGTGGTTGAGTTGGGGAGTCATCTTGGGGCGTTTCTTGAGGCGGCCGAGGAGGTGGGATGGCGTGCGACGGGCCTGGATGTGGGTGGGGTTACTTCAAAGTTTGCGCGGGCACAGGGCGGGGTTGTGAAGAGGGCTGAGTTGCATGAGTTGCGTCTGACTGGTGGGCGGCGTGACGCGTTATTTATCTGGAATTGCTTTGAGCAGGTTGCTGACCCTACGGCGCTTTTGGTTGAGGCGCATCGCATTTTGAAGCGGCATGGGTTGCTGGTTGTGCGGGTGCCGAATGTGGCGTTTCATTTGATGGCGCGGCGGCTGGCTGGTTATGGAAGCAAGAGGGCTCGGCGGGCACTGTTGTTCAACAATCTGTATGGGTTTCCTTATCTTCATGGGTTTAGCAGGGGGAGTCTGGAGGCGCTGTTGCGGCGGTGGGGGTTTTCGATTGTGGATGGGAAGGCGAGTTCGCTGATCACCTGGCCGTTGCCGGAGCCGGATGCGAGGCAGAGTTTTGTGATTGAACGGGAGTTGGCGCGGCCATTGGAGCTGGGTCCGCGGTTGGAGGGTCCGTGGATCGAGTTGATTGCGCGGCGAGAGGGGGCGTAGTCTGACGAGGCTGTTCCATCTGCCATCTGGGGGAATTGATTATATGATCGGATCGAGTATGACCCGAAATTTGGTGTTTGCATCCGTGTTGATTGCGCCGGTTCTTTTGGGGCAGCCGCCGGGAAATGGGCCCATGCCCGAAGCGCCAGGGCGGGCGGTGGTAATGCAGGTTTGCGGTACGGCTTGTCATGGGCCCAGTGTTGTCACTGGGGCCGGGCGGAGCCGGGATCAGTGGACCGCAGTGGTGAACCAGATGGTGGCTCGCGGGGCCAAGGCTAGTGATGCTGAGTTGGGGCAGATTATTACTTACCTGAGTATGAATTTTGGCCCGGGGGCTCGACCTGCCGGGGAGCCGGGTGGGCCCGGTGGTGGCCGGGGTCCTGCTGCTGGTGCGACTGGGCGCGGGCCGGGTCCGCTGGGTAGCGGCGCAGCGGATTCGCATGTGGTCGATGATGCGGGTGCTGAGCGCGGGAAGGCGATCTTTGGGGCGGAATGTAATTCGTGTCACGGGATGAAGGCGCGGGGCGGCAATGAGGCGTTGCCCGCAACGCAGCGGGGGCCGGATCTGATCCGGTCGATGGTGGTGTTGAAGGACCGGTATGGAAGTTTGGTGTCGCCGTTTCTTGCCAAGGGACATCCGATGCGGTCGGGGGGCGATGCGAAGTCGTTGAGCCCGGCGCAGGCAGGGGATCTGGCGCATTTTTTGCATCAGCGCGTTTATGCGACGTTGCGCAATGGCGCGGAGCTGCAGATTCTGAATATCCTCTCGGGTGATTCGAAGGCGGGGGCAACTTATTTTAGTGGCGCTGGTAAGTGCAGCGGTTGCCATTCGGTGACGGGTGATTTTGCCGGGATCGGCCGGCGCTACGATGCGGTTACATTGCAGCAAAAGTTCTTGTTCCCGAGGACGGTGGCGTTTGGGCGGGGAGCTCCTCCGCCGCAGCCATCGAAGCCGGTGCGAGTGACGGTGACGCAGGCGAATGGCCAGACGGTGGCAGGGAATCTGGTGAGTCTGGATGACTTTAATGTGGCGCTGCGGGATGGAGAAGGGAATTACCGGTCGTTTACGATCACGCCGCAGATGAAGGTGGTGAAGCAGGATCCGCTGGATGCGCATGTGGCGCTGCTGGATGAGATCTCGGACAAGAATATACACGACGTGGTGGCTTACCTGGAGAGCTTGAAATGAAGAAGGTTGTATTTGGATTTTGTGCGCTGGCGTTGAGCGCGGTGGTGTTTGGGCAATCGCTGGATCAGTCGATGTTGACCAAGCCGCCGGCGGGTAGCTGGCCGATGTATAACGGCGATTATTCGGGCCGGCGCTTTAGCCCGCTGACGAAGATCAATGATGGCAATGTGAAGAGTTTGAGTCTGTCGTGGTTGTACCGGGTGAATGCGGGGCCGGGGCTGGGCAGCAATGTTTCGTCGACGCCGGTGCTGGTGGATGGCGTGCTTTATTTCACTGTTCCGGACCATGTGTGGGCGATCGATGCGCGGACGGGAAGGGAGATCTGGCATCATGCGCATGAGTCCAAGGGCGGGATCCATTTGGGGAACCGCGGGGTCGGCATTTACGGGCAGTGGCTGTATTTTGAGACGCCGGACTGCAACCTGGTTTCGCTGAATTTGAAGGATGGGAAGAAGCGGTGGCAGGCTCCGATTTGCGAGCCGGACCAGATGTATTTTGGCAGCATTGCGCCGCTGGTGATCAACAACCACGTGATTACCGGGGTGAGCGGGGATGACCTGGATGTGCCGGGCTATATTGAGTCGCATGATCCGGAGACGGGGGCGCGGCAGTGGCGTTTTTATACGCATCCGGCGGTGGGTTCGGAAGATGCCAAGAGCTGGCCGAGCACTGAGGCGATGTTGCATGGCGGCGGGATGACTTGGGGGTCGAGTACTTATGATCCGGAGTTGAATCTGTTGTATTTCGGGACGGGGAATCCGCAGCCGGTGATCGCGGGTAAGGCGAGGCAGGGGGATAACCTTTATACCGAGTCGATTATTGCGCTGAATCCGGATACAGGGAAGATGGCCTGGTATTACCAGGTGTCGCCGCATGATACGCATGACTGGGATGCGAATGAGGTGCCGATTCTGTTTGATGGGGTGATTGATGGTAAGCCGAGGAAGTTAGTGGCGCAGGCGGCGCGGAACGGTTATTTCTTTGTGCTGGACCGTACGAATGGCAAGCATGTGGTGACTAGCAAGTTTGCGAAGGCGAATTGGGCGAAGGGTTTGAATGCCAAGGGGCAACCGATGCCCGATCCTGCTAAGGACCCGGCCAAGGATGGGGTGCTGGTGGCTCCGAATCAGGCGGGGGCGGCGAATTGGCCGCCGGCGAGCTTTAGTCCTCAGACGGGGCTTTTTTATGTGAATGCTACGGATGCGTATAGCGTTTATTACATTTACGACGATGATGAGAAGCCGGAGGGGTGGGGTGGGAATGACCGGGGTGGGTGGTCGAAGAGTACTTTGAAGGCGCTTGATTATAAGACTGGGAAGGCAAAGTGGGAGCATCCGTGGGAGGGGACTGGTGGGCCGCGGTCGGGGGTGTTGTCGACGGCTGGGAATCTCGTGTTTGCGGGGGATCCACAGAATAATCTGGTGGCGCTCGATGCGGCTAGCGGGAAGCCGTTGTGGCATGCGAATCTGGGGGCGCGGATGTCGAATGGGCCGATGACTTATGAGCTGGATGGGCATCAGTATCTGGTGGTGGCGGCCGGGGATATGGTGTTTGGGTTTGTGATGAATTAGGGGAGTTTGGGAGCAGTGTATGTCAAGCTCTGCAAATTGATTTTGGATCTCTGCTGACTTTCCGGGCTTAGGGGGAAGAGGGCAGAGGAGGGGGCGAGCCCGATCCGGATTGGAGCTTGTTGGTATGTGTCTTTCGACAAGTATCGGGATAAGAAGTAGAGCGCCGTTAATTGGTTGCGGGGCTGAGGTTGAGGGCCGGGGTGGATCCTCCGCGCTTGAAGTATTCGCGGATACCTTTGCGCAGGAACAGCTCAATCAAGTTGAGCAGGATTGCGAGGCCGAGCAAGAGGGGCCAGAGTGCGAGTGAGGTTTCGATCTGGCGGCCACCGCCTCGGAAGATGTCGCCGTATTTTGGTTCGGAGATTCCGCCACTGAAGCGGGCGAGCTGCTTGAGTAGCTCAGGATTGTTGCCATATTCGACCACTTCCGATTCCAGGCGGTAGAAGCCGACTTCGGGGAAGAGGCGCGTAGTGTCGGCGGGGCGTACGCGGAACAAGCCAGTGCGGTCGCCGATCATGATGCGTCCGCGATAGACGCCGGCGGCAACTTTCTGGACGGGGACGGGCTGTTGGAATTCGCTGGGGCCGAAGACGAATAGTGCGGGGACTTTGGTCTTGGCGTCTTCGGTTGAGGGTAGGCGGTAAGTGACTTCGAGTTCACGATTGGTGGGATCGAATGTAAGTGATGAGTCCTCGGTTTTAGAGTGAGGCAAAAGGTCGCGGAGGACGTTGCCCCAAAAGCGATCAAAGCCTTGCCAGCCCATCCAGTTTTCGGCCCAGCGGCTCTTGGCATCGGAGGTGAAGACCGTGACGCGGCCGAGGCCATATTGCCAACGGGCAAGGAGCGGGTCTTTGGTGTCACCCTTTTCACCGGGGACGGTGAGCAGGAGGTCGGCTGAAGGTTTGGCTTCGTACTTTACGTAGCCTTTCAGGATTGGAGCTTTATCGATGGCTGTGCCTTCGAGGACTTCAGCGGCGCGCATCAGGATCGGTTGGGCGGGTTTCTCGACGGCGGTTGAGCCGGTGAATTCCAAGACGTCGCGGAGGAGGATTTGTTCGAGGCCGCTTGGGTCGGTGAGGAAGTAACTCTTGCCCTTCGAGAACTGGGCGACTTTTTCGAGGTAACCCTTGTTGACGTCCTGGCCGAGACCGACGGTGGAGATGGTGACGCGCTGTGCGCCCGCTTCTCTTGCGACGGCGATCGAATCGCCTTCTTCCGATATGCCATCGGTGAGGAGAACGATGTGCTTGAAGGTGGCCTTGACTGGGACGATTTTCTTGAATGCTTCAGTGAGCGCGGGGGCAATTTGCGTACCGCCATCGGGGGTGACGCCGGCAACGAGGCGTTTGATGAGGGCCTTATCTTCGGCCCTGCGGATCGGGACAGCCCATTGGTGGGAGTTGTCGAAGATCAGGACGCCGATGAGGTCGATGGGGCGGAGGTTCTCGATGACTCCGATGGAGGCAATGCGGGCGAGCTCCATTTTGCGGCCTTCCATCGAAGAGCTTTTGTCGACGATGAGTACGACGCAGGTACCTTCGGGGCTGCGGGGCGGGGCCAGCTTGGCGGGGAGGGTGCGTTCGAGTGGATCTTCGGGCGTGCCAGGTTTTTTCTCGAGGTACTGATTGCGCTCGCCGCCGATTGTCAACAGGCCGCCGCCTCGTTTTACATACCCCTCTATTGCTAGTTTCGTGGCTGGGGAATAGCCTTCGAGATCCTGGTTGTTCAGCACAATCACTTCGTACTTTTGCATTGCATCGAGCGGCAAGTCTGTCAGTTTGGTGACTTCGAACTGGTAGGCATCGATGGCGCGCATGAGGTTCTGGTCTGTGCCGGCGGGGTCGGATGAGATGTAGAGCATCCGCGGCTTCTGGATGTAAACCGCCTGGTCGAAGCGGGCTTCGCCGAGGTCACCCGCGGAGAGGACGCCTGAGAGATGGATGACGCCTGAGGTGGTAACAGAGGAGGTGATAGTGAGGTCGTTGAGGCCGGCTTTTAGTTTGAGATCTCCAGCGCCGATGGTCTTGCCTTCTGCCTTCAGCTCAAGCCGGGCTGAAGCTTCGCGAGGGGAGCGGAGGGTGATTTCGACTGGGAACTTTTCACCGGCAAATGCCTGGGGAGGCATCTTGACGGCATCGATGTTGAGTTGGGGCTTCTGACGGCCGCGCAGTGAATAAGTGTCGATCGGGATGTTCATCTGCTGCGCCTGCCAGAGGGCCTGCATGGCGTTGCCTTCGGTCTCCATGCCATCGCTGATGACGACAAAGTGGGGTACAAGGCCGGCGGGGGAAGAAGCGATTGCGTCGCGGATGGATGCTTCGAGATTTGTGCCGCGTCCCAGGTCGCCGCCGGTTTGCTTGAGGCCGGTGGTGGCCTCATCGGGGCCAATCGAGCGCACTCCTCTAGCGAATGGCAGGACCCGAACGATGTGCCGGCCGCGGGCCTGTTGGATTTGGCCGATGCGATCGCCAAGCTGATTGATGTCCTGTTCGGTGAGGCTTTGGGAGGTGTCGGCGAGAATCGTGACGGCGAGCTTGGTTTCGAACAAGGACATTGCTGGGCCGAAGAGTGCGATGGCTACGGCGGCGATTGCGGCAATTTTGAGCCACATGCGTAGGCGTTTGGCGAATAGCCACCATTCGAGGAAGAGGAGGATGCCGCCGGCGAGGGCTAGCCAGCGCCATAGTTCCTTAGCTTCTGGGGAGCTGACGCCCTCTGGGGGAATGCCGGATGCGACGGTGGAGGGTGCGTCCCAGCTTTTGTCGGGAAGATCGGGCAGAGTGAGGGAATAGACTACTTCGCGGCTGCCATCGAGGATGCGCACGGTGCCGGGGTATGGCATGAAGCTGCGAAGCATGCCGTTCTCGACCGAAAACGGGAGGGCTTTGCCGTCGCCGGTGAGGACCTTGAGTGTTTTGGCTTCGACGTCGCCGACGGGCAACTGGATGGCTCCTGGGCTTGCGGCTACGCTTTCCCATTGCTTGTAGCTGTCAGGGGCGAGATAGCGCAGGATGTTGGCTATTAGCAATGGACCGGTGATTTCCTGGCGCATCGAAGTCTTGGCAGGCTGGAAGCCCATGCGGACGGTCCCCTTGCCGGCTACGAGAAGGGGGCCAGAGTCGGTTTCGAGGACGGGAGTTTCGCCCGGGAGGGCGGTCAAAACCTTTGCGCCAGCGAGACGGAAGTCACGGCTGCGGATGCCGCTGGCGATGGGGTGATCGGTGCGCCAGCTTTTGAGGACCAGTTCCTGATTGCCAGCCACCAGGTAGAGGGCGGGGGATTTTTCAGGTTTGGTTGGTGCGATGCCGTCGAAAATCAGAAGGCTGCCGTCGGCTGCCGCGGGGGTGTATTGTTCGGGGCTGAAGTAGGAGGCCTCGACGAGCGGGTTTGCGGCGAGCATGGGGCGCCACACCTGGGGCTCTCGTGTGTATACCTTGGCCTGCACGCTGGGGAGGGCCGGGAGTTCGAGTTCGATGCGATCGTCGAGTGCGACGTCATCGCTGCCGAGCAAGCGTATTTCGAGCATGCCGGATGCCTTGGTGCGGTGGGTGAGCGTAAGGGTCTGCTCAGCTCCGGGGGCGAGGGTTGCATTGGTGCTGGCGACAGGGACGCCGCCGTAGGAAAGGCCGATCGAAAGGGGGCGGGGCTGCGGCGCGTAATTCTTGACCGTAACCAAGACGTCCCAGAGGCCCAAATCTTCGAGGCTGCGGCGAACGCCTGCCTTGCGGATGCCGACATTGTTGAGGGAGGTGTCGGTGACCAGCAAGCGCAGGTTCTGGGGAATCTTTCCGATCTGCTCTTCGCCCGAGGCGAGACGGGCAGGACCGGCATAGACAATTTCGCCGGCGACACCGCCGGCGCGGCGTTGGAGGTTAGCGGCAAAGTCGAAGGCGTCTTCCATGCGGGTGCTGCCGGTGGTGCTGCGCAGATTCTGAATGGCCTTGATGGTTTGCGTGCGATTGGTTTCGAGCGAAGTGCGGGGGGTGAGCAGGGTGCCGGCTTCGACCAGGCTGACTTTGTCCTGAGTGGGGAGGGTCTTGAGCCAGGCGAGGGCTTTGCGCCTGGAGGCGGCCAGGACATCGGTGCGCGCATCGGCTCTCGATGGCGCCGAGCTGGCTGCGGAAACATCGACGATCAGGACATGGTTGCGGGGCGTATAGCGTTCACCGCCCCAACGGACTTGAGCGGCGGCGAGGAGTAGCAGGGCGAGGGCGAGTAATTGGAGAAGGAGGCTCCAGGGCTGTTGAATTCGGCGGCGGCGCTGCTGGCTAGGTGGAATCTGGGCTGCTTGCCAGAAGCGCAGCGTGGCAGCCTTGATGCGGACTCGCGAACGATCGAGAAGATACATCGCGATTAGCGCAGCGCTGGCCAGGGCGAACAGTGTGGAGAACTCAAAGATGCTGAGATTCAGAAATTCCATTTAGCGCAACCCCTGTGCGGCGACGAGTGAACCGAAGACGGCGTCTTCGACGCTGGTGCTGGTGGGCAAGCCGGTATAGCGGCCCTGATTGCGCAGCGCGATGTGGCGCAACGTTTCGGCGTAATCGTCGAAAGCCTTGGTGTATTGTTCGCGAGCGGCGGCATCGAAAGTGAGCTTGGCTTGCCGGCCGGATTCGATTTCGGTAATTTCAAGGTCGCCCTCGGCGAGCGGAGTGCGGTCCTCTTCATTCCAGACCTGGATCAGAGTGAGTTCGTGACCGAAATCGGCAAGGTATTGGAGGGGCCGAAGCCAATCCTCTTCTCCGAGGAAATCAGAAATGATGATCACCAGGCCGCGCTGACGATCTCCGCCCAGGAATTCGCGAACTACGCGGCTGAAGTCCGTCTTGCCGCCGGCATCCAGTGCGGCCAGGTAATCGGCAACCGGCGAGAAGCGATGGCGGCCACCTCCACAGGCGAGCCCCTCTTCGAGTTCTTCGCGGAACGGAATCAACTGCATGGCATCGAGACGAACGAGACCCACATAGGTAATGGCGGCGGCCAGACGTCTGGCGTATTCCCATTTATTGCCAAGATTCATGCTGTCGCTGGAATCGATGAAAATGCGGATGGGTACGCGGGGTTCAATCGTGAAGAGCTTCAGGAAGAGTTTTTCGAGGCGCATGTAGGCGCGCCAGTTTACGGCCCGGAGGTCGTCGCCGCTGAAGAAATTGCGGTGTTCGAGGAACTCCTGTCCGGGGCCGGAAAAGCGGCTGGCGTTGTGGCCACCGACGACTCCGGAAAACGACTTTTTCCAGTGGATGGTGAGCCGCTCGAGCCTTTCGAGGAAGGCCTTTTCGATCTTGAATTCGCTACGCGCCACGCTTTGATTACTTCTTGTCGACGCTTATTTGGTGGCGGCAGCCTGTGAGGCTACGCCCTTCAGAATCTCGGGCAAAATCGTTTCGGTGGTATGGCCGTCGGCATGGGCATCGAAATTGAGAATGATGCGGTGCCGAAGCACGGAAGGAGCGACTGTAATGATGTCATCGATGCTGAGGTGGGCGCGGCCTTTCATCATGGCCAAAACGCGGCCGCATTCGACCAGCGACTGTGCGCCGCGCGGTGAGCTGCCATAGCGGATGTACTTCTTTGCAAGCGCATGGGCAGAGCTCTGGTCCGGTTGAGTAGCCATGACCAGGTCGACGGCGAAATCCTGAACATGCGGGGCCACGAGCACTTCCCGGCACAGCTTTCGGATGGACAGAATTCCATCGGCGTCGAGTTGAGTTTCAAGTTGAATGTCGTCGCGCGTAATCGTGCGCTCGACGATTGTGGCCAGGTCGGCCCGATTCGGATAACGGACGAGAATCTTCATGAGGAAGCGGTCGAGTTGGGCTTCGGGAAGGGGGTAAGTGCCTTCCATCTCGATTGGGTTCTGGGTGGCCATGACGAGGAAGGGACTTTCAAGAACGTGGGTGGTGGTGCCGCTGGTGACGGTACGTTCCTGCATAGCTTCGAGCAGGGCGCTTTGCGTTTTCGGGGTTGCGCGGTTGATTTCGTCGGCAAGCACGAGGTTGGAGAAGATCGGGCCGGCCTGGAAGCGGAAGCTTTTGTGGCCCCTATCATCGGCGTCCATGATCATGCTGCCGACGATGTCAGCGGGCATCAGATCCGGGGTGAACTGGATTCGGCTGTATTTGAGGTGCAACACGCGCGAGAGTGTACGCAGTAGTGTGGTTTTACCGAGGCCTGGAACACCTTCGAGCAGGACGTGTCCACCGCCAAGGAGGCAGATCAGGACACCCTGAACCACTTCGTCTTGACCGACGATTATTTTGCCGATTTCATCGGTTACGGATTTAAGGCGCTGTGTGGCCGAGGAGAGATCACTCACACTGTAATCTTATGCAAAAAGGAGGGGCAGCGCCTCTCCTTCTGGCCCGGTATAAACCCGATTCGTAATTTTGATTGGAGGTGAAATTGGAATAGGGGGTTGAAGAAACTCAATCTTCGTGTGCTGCTTTTATGCCAGATTTTAGTCCGGCTTACAAATCCTTGCCGCGGAGTCAGCCCGGTTGACGGAGCGAGACTAGGCAGCAGCGCCGGCGGCGCTTTGTTGCCCGAAGGTATTGGCGAAGTGTCCGACGGTATCGGCCATTTCTTCGAGTGCTGAAACTGTCGACCGAAGGCCCAGTTTATGGCTGAGGCGGAACCATACTTTCGCGACGCGGAAGTTGGCGCGGAGGAGTTTGACTTCGAGCATGTTTTCAGATTGTCCAGAACAGGAGATCTGATCGAGGAGTTGGTTTACGATGCGGTAATCACGTTCGAGCGATTCATAAAGAACAACAAGATTGGGGGTGCTAGCGGCTTCAATCTGTCCCTTGACCAGATCGAAGCTGAGGCCGTTGGCACGGCAAACTGCGCCAGAAAAATCTTCGGCGGTTTGTGTACGGAGAATCAGAATGCAGCTGTAGCGGAACCAGTAGACGAACAGGGCAAGCGATAATCCGATGAGTAGTAGGCTGAAACTCATTTTGTCTTCAAGAGAAGAATACCACCCGCAACTAACAAGACCAATACTCCATGAGGTAGTAAGTAAAGATTTGACTCAGTACTACTACCAAACTAATTGACTAAGGCATTCACCTGAACCTCATGTGGCCAGGGTCTACGCCTTCGCGCTCGCACCATTGAAGGTACAAAGCGCCGTAGCTAGCGGTGATGTAATCCTTATCGGCAATTCCAAGGATTCTTGCAGTAGAATCGATCCATTTTTCTGTTCCCTCTAGTTCGGCGTAGAGTCCGATTGGGGTTTCATCGAGGGTGACGATGCCTCCGTCCTCGGAATCCGTATACTCCGTGCGGTATTTTTCGTAGACGAAGTGGGGCAGATAGCCCAACCGAGTCAGGAAGGCGTAGGCAGCTTCGGCGTCGGAGACAGAGAATTCGATTTCTTCGCGCGATTTATGTTTTGCGACTGTTGCCGGACCTTTATAAGTGATGGTAAAGCGTTGGCCGGCTTCGCGAACCCGGACGAGGCAACCTTTGGGGCGCAGAGTTGGAGGTTCGGTTTCAAAAATCGTATTGCGCTCAAAGATACGACGGTGTTTCACCCGGAAGCCTGCTTCGCGCAATAGGCGGCGGAATGGACGGAATGCCTGGACGGCGACTTTGACTTCGGTTTCTAGACCCTTCACAAGAGATAGCCTACTATTGTGGGACTCAAAACTGTACTGGGTAAAACAGGGCATCGTCCCTGGCCGCTGCCGGAAGGCCCATGGGTGATGACGCAGTGGTGGCGCGATTTGCTATTTGCGCATTGGCCGGTGGATGCGGGTGTGGTTCGGGCGTTGCTGCCAAAGTCGCTGGAGGTGGATCTGTTCGAGGGGAGGGCCTGGGTGGCGGTGATACCGTTTCGCATGACTGGCGTGAGGGTGCGATTGACCCCTGCCATGCCGTGGCTTTCCCGATTTGCCGAGTTGAATGTGCGGACTTATGTGAAGGCGAAGGCGGATAGCGGGGCAAAGCCGGGAGTCTATTTCTGGAGCCTGGAGGCATCGAACCCGGTGGCGGTAGCGGCTGCGCGGACTCTGTTTCATTTGCCCTATATGAATGCTGCGATGCAGTGTGAGGAGAGGCTGGGCTGGATCGAGTATGCGTCGAGGCGTACGCATGGCGGAGAGCCTGCTGCGGCGTTCCGGGGGCGCTATCGGCCTGGTGGCGTTACGGAGAAGTCTGAGCTGGTGCGTTGGCTCACAGAGCGCTACAGCCTTTATACGACGGATGGCGGGGGCAGGCTTTACCGGGGTGAGATTCATCATGAACCTTGGCCGTTGTTGGATGCGGAGGCGCAAATCGAGGAGAACACCATGGCTAAGGCTGCTGGTATTGAATTGCCAATGAGATCCCCTCTGCTGCACTTCGCCAAGGAGCTTCAGGTTGCGATTTGGCCGCTTGAACGGGTGGGCTAGAGCCGATTTCTTACACGTATTCATCGAGCCGTCTTACGGCATGGTGCACGGAGAACTCACTGAAATACGGGATGCTCAGTTGCCCCGACACCTTTTAAACTACAGAGCAGGGAGAATTTAAAATTTGGCACGCGACTTTTTTAGCAACGCCCTCCGGATCAATCCAGATAGCAAACCGAAGCTATACGGGCAGATCTACGAATCCGCCGAGATCAGCGAGCCAAGCTACTTGCTGGACCTTGTTTTCGCGGCTGGAATCGCCACGCTCGGGCTAGAGCTCAAAAGTCCCGCGGTAGTGATTGGAGCCATGCTGATCTCCCCTTTAATGGGACCCATTTTGGCCGCTGGACCCTTCGATGCCCCAACGCAGGAAGCGGTGCGAAACGCGCTGCGCCGGGCGCTAAATACTGAGAAGCTGAACACTGTGTTTGACTGGCAGGCCCCCCGCAAAGTGCGGGCCGCAGTCAAGCAGGCGAATGCGAAGTAAACCCGAGAGCTATCCAGATGTCAACAACAGCAGTCGTCGAACTCCTAATCCTCCTGTTGCTCGCTGTCTCGGGCGTAGCGCTTCTGACCAGCCGCTGGAAGGTTCCTTATACCATCGCCCTGGTTTTCGCTGGCTTCGCCATCGACCTCTTTCACGTGCCGATTAAAGAGGTCGTAGGCAATGCGCCACTGCTCACACCCGATGTCATCTTCGTCCTATTTCTCCCCGCGCTGCTTTTCGAATCCAGCCTGAATATCGAAATCGGGCATCTGCGCCAGAACTTCTGGTCGATTATTCTCTTAGCCGTGGTGGGCGTCGCTGCCGCTACGGCTATCACAGGGTTTGCCGTCCACCATTTTCTTGGCCTTCCCGTCCTCATCGCCTTGCTCTTCGGAGCACTCATCAGCGCGACGGACCCAATCGCAGTTATCGCACTCTTTAGAGACCTGGGCATCAACAAACGCCTGGCGGTTATCGTGGAAGGCGAAAGCCTTTTCAATGACGGCACTGCGGCGGTCGTCTTTCAGGTTATCCTCGCGGGAATCCTCACGAATCGTTTCGACGCGGTGTCGGGCTTCGGCCAGTTCCTGGTGGTGGCGATCGGAGGCGGTCTTGTTGGCTTAATTGTCGGATTCGCCGCCAGCAAGCTCACAGCGCAAGTCGATGAACCGCGAATTGAAATCACTCTTACTACCATCGTTGCTTACGGATCGTACCTGCTCGCGGACCACCTTCATGTTTCCGGAGTAATCGCGACCGTCATCGCAGGCCTGACAATCGGGAATTATGGCGCACAAATCGGGATGAGCGCCCGCACGCGGGTTTCGGTCTGGGCCTTTTGGGAGTATCTGGCCTTCCTTATCAATTCTCTGGTGTTTCTGTTGATCGGGATTGAAGTACATGTGGCGCAGATAGCCGAGTCCTGGAAGACAATTCTGGTCGCGATAGGAGCGGTGCTGCTGGGGCGCCTGCTGGTGGTTTATTTACTTACACCTCTCAGCGCCCGATTCGGCGAGGCCATCCCGTCCCGTTGGAACCCAGTCATGGTGTGGGGCGGGTTGCATGGTAGTGTGTCAATCGCCCTGGCTCTCAGTCTGCCTCAGGAGTTCCCTTACCGGAGCACGCTTCTGACGCTTTGTTTTGGAGTCGTGGCCTTCTCCATAGTGGTGCAGGGCCTGACGATGAAGCCGCTCTTGAAGTGGTTGGGGATGCTTGAGAAGGTGAACCATTCGTACTCGACCTTCAAGGCAAAGCAGCTCACGCTGGGTGCCTCACGGGAGGAATTGGAGCAAATGAGGCAGGTACGCTCGATTTCTCCTGAAGTATTTGAAAGCCTGTCCAAGGAAGTCGAACAGCGGTCGAAGGAATTGGAGGCCGGGGTTCGCGAGATCCAGGCGCAAAGTCCGGAACTTCTGTTGGATGAAATCCGGCAGGCGCGGCTGCGGATGCTGGCGGCGGAACGGTCCGCGTTGCAGCGTGGCGTGATTGAAGGGATTGTCTCTCAGGACGTGAGCGAACATATTCTCGCCGAGACGGCCGAAGAGATCGATCGGCTCACAAATTCTCCACGTTCATCGCATGACTGAGTGCGTGAGAACCCAGGGGTTTGGCGAGAAATCCGGACTAAGGGCGGCATGCGATGGCAGTCGATGCAGAGATCGGGCGGGCTACGGCATTCCATTCGCCGGCTCGCTCGCGGACGCGCTCGATTCGTTCGGATAGCGGTGGGTGGCTCGAGAGATATTTCAGCGCGCTGATTTCGGGCTCATCGCCAGACGACTTGGAGAGATTCATGAACGCCTTCTGCATTTCTGAGGGTGGAATGCCTGCTCTCATCAGGGTGGAGAGGGCCTCGTCGTCGGCGCTTTGTTCGTCGGAGCGCATGAAGTGGAGGACGGTGAGGTTGCCAGCGAGATCGCCGAAGAGGCCGGGGTCGCCGATCACCATCGAGAGCAGAAGTCGCAGGCCGAGCGAGCGCACCATTCCCTTCATGGAATGGCGTTGGACGACGTGTTGCATTTCGTGGGCAAGGACGGCTGCTACCTGGTCAGCGGTTTGCATGCGTTCGATCAGCCCGCTGAAGATCACAATGTGACCGCCGGGGGCCGCGAGGGCGTTGACTTCGGGGTTTCTTACTACGTGAACGTTGAATTGATAAGGGCTGTTGGGCATCGCGGCTTGTAGCCTGGAGGAAACCGCGCTGATCAGATTTTTGGTGGCCGGGTCTTCGCAAGTGGTTCCGGGTCTTGCCATGCCCTCGACTACGGCCCTGCCCAGCCGGTCTTCAAAAGAGACGGGTACGAGGCGCACAACGCCAGCCAGCATGAGTGGCACACTGAGCCAGATCGCGTAAATGCTGATCGCAATGAAGCAGAGTGCGCCGATGGCGAGGGAGAGAAGCTTGAGTCGCATTGTCTAGAGGCCGAAACCGGCGTCGATGCCGACGTCGGTGCCTAAGGCATCGCCGAGGGTTTCGCCGAAAGCGCCATCACCATCCGCGGATTGGGCTAGTAATTGGACGCGCGGGAGTTGCTCGAGTTGCAAATTCTCGGTCCAGTAGCGCATGGATCGGCAGGTGGCCCAGGCAGCGCCGATGCCGAGCGTGAAGAAGGTGAGGAGGGCGTTGGTTAGTGCGAGCAGCAGGAGTTCAATGGGCTGTAGTGTCGAGCGGAAGGGAATATTGGCGAAGTGTGTCTTTTGCCACGCATAGTTGGAGACATTGGCTTTGAACCAGAAGCGGTAGAGGCCGAAGGTGGGGATGAAGAGGAGCAACATCTTGACATAGGGCCAGAAGACGTCTTTGCCGTCACCATCGAAGAGCAACTGCTGTCCTCCGTACCAAGTGTTCTCGGTTATGTACCGGCGCATGTTGGTGAGGAAGTAGGGCAGGTAGAGCGTAAGCGTGACGGCACTGAGCAGGATGCCGGGGATCAGGATGGTGGTGAGTTGTACGAAGTCTCCTTTATAGGAGAAGCGCCGGCCCTGCCAACTGGTGCGGCTCCAGCGGAATCGAAGTGCGCCATGGATGGCTAGTGGGACAAGCAATAGTAGGCCGAGTACGTAGATGACTGCGAGTACGGGAACGAGGTCTTCGGTGGAAGTTAGGCTGATCAGGGCTCCCGCAAGAGAGAGTGCGAGCAGGAGGCCGATCAGTTTGAGCCAGCCGAGGAAGAGCTCCTTGCCCGTGCCGTGGTAGTCGAAGGGTTGGCCGGCGAAGCGAAGGTTTGACCAGATGTAGCGGCGGATGGCGGTCCTGCCCCAGAAGCTGTAAATGCCCAGCGTGACGATGCTGAGCAACACAAGCTTGACGTATAGGATCAGTAGGGCAGCGCCTTCGCCGGTGAATTCGAATCGACCGGGTTGCGCCTCGGGGGTAGCGAATGCGCTCGGGGCACCAAACAAATACCCGCACTGGCAGCGTTGAGGCTGCACTTCAAATTGAGTACCGCAGTTGGGGCAGAAGGCCATGCCCGAAAGTCTACCCTAATCGTCGTCGTCGGAAGCGGAGGAGACTTTGAGGACAGCCAGGAAGGCTTCCTGAGGAATTTCGACGCGGCCAACGCGCTTCATGCGCTTTTTGCCTTCCTTCTGCTTGTCGAGGAGTTTGCGCTTACGGCTGATGTCTCCGCCGTAGCACTTGGCGATGACGTTCTTGCGGATGGCCGAAATCGTTTCGCGGGCGATGACTTTGGCGCCGATCGCCGCTTGTAGGGCGACTTCGAACATTTGCCGGGGGATCAGCTTGCGGAGGCGTTCAATCAGAATGCGACCGCGCTCGTAGGCGATATCCTTATGCACGATCATCGATAGCGCATCCACTGGCTCACCGGCCACCATGACGTCGAGTTTCACCATCGGAGAAACGCGAGTGCCGGCAAGGTGATAGTCGAGCGAGGCGTAGCCTCGGGAGCAACTCTTGAGACGGTCGTAGAAATCGAGGACTACTTCATTGAGCGGCAACTCGTAGAGGAGCATCACGCGCTGGCTGCCAATGAACTCGAACTTCTTCTGTTGGCCGCGTTTCTCCTCAACCAGTTTCAGGATTTCGCCGATGTATTCTTCGCGGGTGATGATGGTCGCGTCGATAATTGGCTCTTCAACTTTATCGATTTCGGTCGGGTCAGGAAAGCGTTGTGGATTGTCGACGGTGATCACTTCGCCATTCATCAGCGTGACCTTGTAGCGCACGCCGGGGGCGGTGGTGATGAGGTCGATATCGAATTCGCGCTCTAGACGTTCCTGAACAATTTCGAGGTGAAGCAGGCCAAGGAAGCCGCAGCGAAAACCGAAGCCCAAGGCGGCCGAGCTTTCCGCTTCGAACGTGAGGGCGCTGTCGTTGAGACGCAGCTTTTCTAGCGCTTCGCGCAGGAGATTGTGTTCACTGCTTTCAACTGGATACAGCCCAGCGAAGACCATGGGCTTGATTTCCTGAAAGCCGGGGACTGGTTCGGCCGCGCGACGGCCTTCTTCCATGATTGTGTCGCCGATTTGGGCTTCGGCCACGTTCTTGATGTTGGCGAACAGGAAGCCGACTTCGCCGGCGCTGAGTTCGTCGCAGGGGACTGGCTTGGGCGACTGCCAGCCTATTCCATCCACTTCATAAATTTTGCCCGCGGCATTCAAGCGGATCTTCATTCCCTTGCGGATCTTGCCGTCGACGACGCGCATCAGGATGATGACGCCGCGGTAGGAATCAAACCAGCTATCGAAGATCAGGGCGCGGAGGGGAGCTTCAGGATCGCCTTTCGGCGGAGGAACTTTCTTGACGACGGCTTCGAGAATTTCTTCGATACCAATGCCGTTCTTGGCGCTGGCCAGCACGGCTTCAGAAGCATCGAGACCGATGACGTTTTCGATCTGTTCGCGGATGCGTTCAGGCTCGGCGCTGGGCAGGTCGATCTTGTTAATGACGGGGATGATTTCGAGGTTCTGGCCGAGAGCGAGGTAAGTATTGGCCAAGGTTTGCGCCTCGACGCCCTGGGAGGCATCGACGATCAGCAGCGCGCCTTCGCAGGCTTGCAAGCTGCGTGAGACTTCATAAGAGAAATCGACGTGGCCCGGCGTGTCGATCAGGTTGAGCTGATAGAGAATGCCATCTTTGGCCTTGTAATTCAAGCGCACCGCGTGAGCTTTGATGGTGATGCCGCGTTCCCGCTCGAGGTCCATCGAGTCGAGAACCTGCTCCATCATTTCACGCTGACTCAAGGCTCCGGTTACTTCCAGAAGGCGATCAGCCAGCGTGGATTTGCCATGGTCAATGTGCGCAATGATCGAGAAGTTCCTAATAAATGCTGGATCCATGCGCTAAACTGAGGGTACCTCTTCAGTATCCCATATGTCCTCTTTTCATCCCCATGAAATCAATATGCGCAAAGGTTCGGGCTCTGCCCGGGGCATGCGCATCGCGATCGTGGTGAGCCGATTTAATAACCTGATTACCGATCGTTTGCTTGAAGGTGCGCTGGAAGAAATTGCCCGTGCCGATGCCGACAAGAACGATGTGGATGTGATCTCGGTTCCTGGGGCGTGGGAGATGCCAGTGGTTGTGGCGGAATTGGCGCGACAAGGCCGGACAGACGCTATCGTGTGTCTGGGATGCGTAGTTCGCGGCGATACGCCCCACTTTGATTTTGTGGCGGGGGAGAATGCCAGCGGGATCAGCGCAGTGGCAAGAGAAACGGGCATTCCGGTTGCCAACGGCGTATTGACCACAAACACCATGGAGCAAGCTCTCGACAGGGCTGGCGGCAAGATGGGTAACAAAGGCGCTGAAGCGGCAATGTGTGCGGTGGAGATGGCGCATCTGTTGCGCCAGCTCAAGGGCGCGAAGGGATAACAGGGGTTTATGGCGAGTCGAAGAAAATCGCGCGAACGCGCGCTGCAGGTTCTATTCCTTTGCGATCTGGGTAAGTACGAGATGGAATCTGCAATCGAAGCCTACTACTACACGTTGCATAGCGAGGATGAGGATTTTTCGCAACTGGCCAAGGACCGCTTCATGGAGGAATTGGTGCGCGGGGCGATGGGCAAGCGCGAGATTCTCGATGAGCAGATCGGCAAGGCAAGCGAGCATTGGCGGATTGATCGCATGCCCTCGGTGGATCGAAACATACTGCGGTTGGCGGCGTTTGAGTTGCTTGAGGGCAAGCTGCCCTACGCGGTGATTATTGATGAGGCGCTGGAGTTGGCGCGCCGTTATAGCGGCAATGAGAGCGTTGGGTTCGTCAATGGAGTGCTCGATTCGATCAAGGCGAGCCAGGGTAAACCGGATGCGCCAAAGGCGATGGCGGCCGGCAAGTCACTTCCCGATACAGAAGGTTGAGAAGATGCGGTTCAGGATGTCATCGGCTGTGGTTGCGCCGCTCACGCCATCTACCGCTCGCAACACCGCGTAGAGATCGAGGAGTAGCATCTCGTGGGGGATGTTCGATTCCACAGCGACTTGTGCACGGCCCAGATTTTCAAGTGCTTCTTCGAGCAATCCTTGTTGGCGAAGGCTGGTGATAAAGCCGTCGCTCGCTTCGAGCCATCCTCCCGGTGCAATCGCTGCGAGGATCTTTTCGCGTAGCAAGAGAAGGTTTTGACCGGTACTGGCAGAGACTGGGATCGATTCTTCCGTCACCATCTGACCAATGTCGTATTTGTTTGCTACGAGCAGACAGCGGCCCTGAGTTTGGGCCTGGTAGAGCAGTTGTTCTGAGTCGCGGTCGAGGCCAACGGTTGCGTCATAGACCACCAGCGTAAGGTCTGCGTCAGCCATGGCCTGACGGCTTCGCTCGATGCCAAGGGACTCGACAAGGTCGGTGGACTGGCGGATGCCGGCGGTGTCTATAAATCTGACGGGGATGCCTTCGAGAGAGGTAGTTTCTGTGACGGTGTCACGGGTTGTGCCGGCGATCTCAGTCACAATGGCGCGGTCGCGCTCGAGCAGCGCGTTGAACAGACTCGACTTGCCTACGTTTGGTTTGCCAACGATGGCTAGTGAGAATCCCTCGTGGACAATGCGGCCAAACTGAAAGCTTCCCGCGAGAGTGCCGATACCTTGGGTGATCGGTTCAAGGCGTTGCGATAGCTCATCGCTAGAGGCGACAGAGACGTCGTCTTCGGCGAAATCGATGCCAGCTTCGAGCAATGAGATCAACTCAATCAGTTGCGCTTTGATTGGTGCGATGCGTCGGCTCAGAGAGCCACCGAGCTGTTGCGAGGCGACCTTGGCCTGGTAGAGGGTTGTCGATTCGATTAGATCGCGGATTGCTTCGGCTTGCGGGAGGTCGATGCGACCGAGGAGGTAGGCGCGAAGTGTAAATTCGCCTGGAAGTGCGAGACGCGCGCCGCATTCGACGGCTCGTTGCACGAAGTAGCGGAGAACAACAGGGGAGCCGTGGCAGGAGATTTCGACTGTGTGTTGGCTGGTATAACTGCTCGGGGCCTCAAACCATGTGGCGACCACTTCGTCGACTTGTTGTCCGGTCGGATCGATTAGATGGCAAAGAGTCGCGTGCCTAGGTGCGGGTTGTTCGAAGGACGAAAGCAGCATTCCAGCGATGAGAAGCGAGTCTGCCCCGGATAGGCGAACTACACCTATACCGCCCCTTCCGGGAGGTGTGGAGATTGCAACGATCGTGTCGTTTGGGTTCAAATTCTGGAAAGCTTAGCGGTTGCCGCCGCCATCGCCGCCACTGGGTCTGCCGCCACCGCCACCAAAGCCACCGCCGCCGGGACGACCACCACCGGGTCTACCGCCGCCGGGTCTACCGCCGCCGGGTCTACCGCCGCCACCGCCGGGACGACCACCACCGGGTCTGCCGCCACCGCCAAATCCACCACCGGGACGACCATCGCGCCGCGGTCCTCGATCTCCACCGCCACCACCGGGTCTACCACCACCAGGGCGGCCCCCGCCACCGGGCCGGCCAGCACCACGACGATCTTGGGGTGGGCCAGCAGGCGCTGCAGGAGTGGCCATGCCGGCCGGAATAATCACAACTTGTCTACCGCCGCCAACCCCGACTGACTCACTGCGCACTTCCGTTTCGGGGCGCATCGTCATGTGGATGATGCGGCGTTCGCGGCTGCTCATCGGACTAAAGAAGAACGGCTGGCCGGTCTCCTTCACGCGCGCGGAGGCAGTTTGAGCGGACAAGCGCAGCTCTTCGATTCGAAGCAGGCGGTAATCGTTTGCATCGAACACGATGAGGGAATGATCTTCATGCGGCAGACGAAGCATTTCCATCGTGAGATGTTCGAGAGCAAGCAGTAATTCTGCTTTGTTCAGCAGGAGCATCTCCGCTTCGGGACCACTGAAGCGTACGACTATGTCCGGGTTTTCGATTTCCGGGTAAGTGGAAGCACCTTCCACAAACTCGTAGTCGATATCGATGTCTATGGCGTCCAGCAGGACGTCCAGAAAATCGCCGATTTTGTCTTCGTATTGTTCGATTGGGTATTTGCGAGTCATGTGTTCCGCACCGACCGGGTCCTTGGCTGGCGTTATTTCTTCTTCTTTACGTTGACGACCGCCTGTGAGGGCGGCGTTACTGGAGCCGGTTTGACTTTGCTAAAGACGTATTGCTGAAGCATGGCAAACACGTTGCCAGTGAGCCAGTATAACACCAGTCCCGAGGATGCTCCGTAGAACATAAACGCAAACATCAATGGCATGAACAACATAATCTTCTGTTGTTGCGGATCCATGCCGGCAGATGGCGTCATCTTCTGAAGCAAAAATTGTGTGGCGACCATGGCTACTGGCAAGAGGCGGATCGGCAGTGTTTCGGGCTGGGAAAGGTCACCGACCCAGAGCCACTGGGCCTGACGCATTTCAATGGCGACGCTCAGCACGGAGTAGAAGCCGATCAGGAATGGCATTTGCAACATTAATGGCAGGCAGCCGCCCGCCGGGTTGATGCCATGCTTTTTGTACAGCTCCATGACCTCTTCGTTCTTTTTCGCGGCACGAGGGTCGGTCATGGCGATGCCCTTGTACTTGTCGTTGATGCGCTGCAGTTCCGGCTGAACTAGAGCCGTCTTTTGCATCGACTTCATGCTTGAGAGTTTGAGCGGAAGAGTGAGGAGGTTGATGATGATCGTGACGACGATGATCGACCAACCGTAGTTGTGAATGAAGTTGCGGTTTACGTAGTCGAGGGCGAAGAACAGGGGCTTGGCGACAATGCCGAACCAGGTGCCGAAATCGACCATTTGTTCGAGACGCGGGTCCACTGCTTTGAGGATGTCGAGGTCTTTGGGTCCGATGAAGAACTGGAATTTGTTGGTGGCTGAGCCACCGACAGCCATGCCAATGTTGGGTTGTTCATTCTTGTCAGGGTCGGAACTGGGGATAAATGTATCGGAAGTCGTCTGGAGTTCGATCGTTGAGTTGCTCTTATTGAGGGCAACGGCTGTGAAGAACTGATCCTGAATGCCAGCGAAGAAGAACTTGCCCGTGTCGGTGGACCAGGATTTGGCGGCGTCGGAGGCGGCTTTGGTTTCGAGCTTTCCTGTGGCTTGATCGAATCGAACCGTGGTTCCAAGCGAGTAGGCGTTGAAGGCGAAGTGATCACCGAAGCCGCCTCGCCAGGCGAGATTGTGCGGGGTGGCCACGCCATTTAGCACCAGGTCGGATTCGACATCGACGACGTATTGATCTTTGCGAAACCTGAACTGCTTGCGCGCGTGGTTGTCGCCGTTCGAGTATTCAAACTCAATGCCCAGGCCGTCGGGCGATGGTTTGGCCGCGAATAGATACCAGTTCAGGTTTGGCTTCATTTCGCTGCCGTTCAGTTGCAAAGAGAAGGGATAGCCAATCTTTCCGATTCCGGCTTCGTGGACCAGTTGTAATGGCTTGCCCTGGCTATCCTTGAACTTTTTCAGGATCCAGGAGGTGGCGACGCCGCCTTTGTTCGAGAACTCAACGCGATAGACATCGGTCTCGATGCGGTAGATTTCTTCTTTTGCCGCAGCGACAGCCGTAGTGGAATTTGGCTTCGTTGCGATTGCCGGGGCGATGGGGTCTTTGGCCGGGACCGGAGCTGCCTTAGGAGCTTCATTAGGAGCTTCCTTTTTTACTGGAGCGGGTTCCGGTTGGGGCAGCAAATATTGCGTGCCGAAGATGACCACACCCATCAACGCAAAGGCGATGAGCAGATTTTTTTCCATGCCCGGTTGCTGATTGGGCGAGCCGGGGAGCTTGATTTCTTGAGCCATTGAATGTTTAGAAGTTTGCCTGGATGATTTCGTTAGGGAACTGGGTCAAAGCCACCCGCATGAAAAGGGTGGCACTTAAAGATACGGTAAATTGCCATGCCGGTTCCGCGCAAAGCGCCATAGCGATCTATGGCCTCCATGGCGTAGACGGAACAGGTTGGATGAAAGCGGCAGGCAGAGGGAAGCATGGGGGAGAGAACGCGCTTATATAGCTTCAGGATGGCGATGAGGAGGAGTCGCACGGCGGAGGTTCACGTTTAGTATTCAGGCGTTCCAGCAATTTCTCGACGTGCCTCTCGACTTCAGACCAAGGAGCAGCTAGCAGCGCCTTGCGGGGGTTAAACACCACGTCGAAACCGTAGGGGAAACGTTCTCTCCTTAGTCTCACACATTCGCGCAGGCGGCGTTTGAGGCGGTTTCTAACTACAGACTTGCCCAGTGCGCGCGGGGTTGTAAAGCCGAAGCGTGCAGGTTCGAGGTCGCCGCGATCAAAATGAAAGGCCACGAACAAAGGGCAGCCGTGTTTTGAGCCCTGGTCGTAGGTTTGCCGGAACTGCTGTGGCTTCAACAGGCGGGCGGATTTTGGATAGTCCGGCATACAAAAGAAGAGCCGGAGCTAGTCAGTTCGCTAGCTCCGGCAGGAGGTAATCAGACAAAACCAGATGACTGGAGAAAAGTCTTAGGCTACAGCTTTGGCCTGGCGGACCGGACGTTCGTCAGAAACGGTGAGCTTCCAACGGCCACGGGCGCGGCGGCGTGCGAGCACGTTACGACCGTCCTTTGATTTCATGCGTTTGCGAAAACCGTGCGTCTTGGCGCGTTTGCGGTTATTCGGCTGAAATGTTCTCTTCGGCATTTACTTAAATCCTTGGGGGGTTGCCTGATCGTTCAGGCATAGCAATGCGCAACGGCGCATCCACAACTTTCCTAATATAGCAATCTCGACACGCGGTTGTCCAGAGCATAGGATGGATAGCGAATATGGCACAGACTTTTCCAACACAGATCAAGGGACCGGCGATCTTCCTGGCCCAGTTCATGGGTGACGCGGCGCCGTTCAATAACTTGCCAGGCATTTCGGCCCACATGAAGGGTTACGGCTATGAAGGCATACAGCTTCCGAGCTGGGATAGCCGCATCCTCGACATCAAGCAGGCCGCTGAATCGAAGACTTACTGCGATGACATCAAGGGCCAGACGAATGGCATGGCGGTGACCGAGCTTGCCAGCCATCTGCAGGGGCAATTGGTGGCTTCGCATCCGGCCTACGATGAGCTGTTCGACGGATTTGCCGCGCCTGAAGTGCGCGGGAACCCCAAGGCTCGCAGCGAATGGGCGATTCAGCAAATGAAGTATGTGATCCAGGCGAGCGCCAACATGGGCTTGACCGTTTCGCCATCATTCTCGGGCGCTTTGTTGTGGCCCTTCCTCTATCCATGGCCGCAAAGGCCCGCCGGGCTGGTGGAGGAAGGATTCAAGGAACTGGCCACGCGCTGGCTGCCGATTCTGAACTTTGCCGATCAGCACGGCATTGACATTGCGTATGAGCTGCATCCCGGGGAAGACCTCTACGATGGGGCGACCTTCGAGATGTTTCTTGAGGCGACTGGGAATCACCCGCGCGTCGCGATCAATTACGATCCTTCGCATTTCATTCTGCAGTGCCTCGACTATGTGGGATTCATTGACGTTTATGCCTCGAAGATCAAAGCCTTCCATGTGAAGGATGCCGAGTTCCGCCCCAGCGCGAAAGCGGGAGTTTATGGCGGATATCTTGGCTGGAAGGAACGTCCGGGCCGCTTCCGTTCATTGGGCGACGGCCAGGTGGATTTCAAGCAGGTGTTCTCGCGTCTAACGGCGGCCGGATATGACAGTTGGGCTGTGCTGGAGTGGGAATGCTGTTTCAAGGACAGCGTGCAGGGTGCGGCGGAAGGGGCTCCGTTTATCGCCTCGCATCTGATCAGTGTGCCGACCAAGGCTTTCGATGATTTCGCTGGCGCAGCTACGGATGCCGCGCGCAATCGCCGCATCATGGGGCTTTAGTTTTCAATTGCCGCAACTGGATGGGAGCATGTGATCGCATGGTAAACTCGCATCCAGTTGTGGCGGCAAAGCCTGCAAAAAAGATCCAGTTGAAGCGAGAGTTCTGGACGAGGGCCCAGGCGCTGCGCCAGTGTGAGTTGACCTCCCGCCAGGTGCAGGCATGGGAGCGTCAGGGTTTGCTATCCCCGCGCGAGTCATATAGTTTTGAGGATTTGCTGGAATTGCGGGTTCTGGCTCGACTCAAAGAGCTTGGGGTTTCATCGAGCAAGCTAAATGCGGTGTTTGCCAGTGTGCGGGGCAAGCTAGCCGACATTAACAATCCGTTGACCGAGTTGAGGGTTTATGTGGAGGGGCGACGGATCCGGGTACAGACAGAAGGCAAGAAGATGGAGGCCTTGTCGGGCCAACTGCTTCTGGACTTTGACCAGGCGGAACTTAGGCGGCTATTGACTTTTCCGGCTACGAAGCGAGAGGACGCGGCTGCCGGGCGAAAGAGCAAGGCTGAGGCTGAGGTGTTCTTTCAGCGTGGGCTGGAATTGGAACAAGCCGGTGCGGATAAGCGGGAAGCGATTGCTGCATATGAGAAGGCGCTCGAGCTCAATCCTTCACTGGCCGGAGCTTTGGTGAATATCGGCACGATCTACTTCAATGCGAGGAAGTGGCGTGAATCGGAGACTTATTACACAAGGGCGATTGCTTCGGATGCGAGCTATCCGCTGGCGCACTTCAACCTGGCGAATTTGCATGAAGAGTTAGGGCGGACGTCGCTCGCGATCCAGCATTACAAGAAGTCGCTTGAACTTCAGCCAGGCTATGCGGATGCGCACTATAATTTGGCCTTATTGTTCCAATCGCGTGGGCGTGCCATGGAGGCTATTCGGCATTGGAAGAGCTATCTCAGTCTCGATTCATCCAGCCAATGGGCTGCGATTGCCAAGCGGGAGATGGCGAAGCTGAAGAGTTCAGCGTTGGTAGTGGCCAAGTCCGCTTCAGACCAGCATGGACCCGCTTGAGCCTCACCTCGGACCTTCTAAGGCTTGCCAACATGTTAAGATTATGTAACGCCTCAGTAAAAGGTCCCAATGAATCTTCGATCACACACGTTACTTTTGCTCGCTTTGGCCAGCATGTCGTCCCTTTTTGCTCAGACCTCCGGCAGAATTTCCGGCTCGGTAACCGACTCGAGTGGAGCATCGATTCCGGGCGCTGCGGTGGAACTGTTTCTGCCCGGCGGACAAACTCCAATCATCAAGACTGAAACCGGCGCCGATGGAAACTTTTCCATGGCGGGCGTCCGTCCCGAGATGTACTTTCTGCAAGTCACATCCACGGGCTTCCGCACGGAAATTATCCGCAATTTGAAGGTGGATACCAGCACGGAGCTTTCGCTGAAGGCGATCAAGCTTGAAATTTCCGCGACAGCCGAGACTATTGAGGTGTCTGCGGATGCGGCAACCGTGCAAACCTCCTCAGCGGAAGTCTCGACGACAGTTACCAACGCGCAGTTACGTCTGCTTCCTTCCCTAAATCGTAGCCCCATTGGCCTGCTGCTTACGCAAGCCGGTGTTAGTTCGAATGCTCGAACGAGTACGACGATCAACGGTCTCCGGCCATCGTTTGCGAACATCACCCTGGATGGCATCAATATCCAGGACAACTTCATTCGCACCAATACGCTCGACTATCAACCCAATTTGCTGTTGCTCGATCAAGTGGCTGAAGCAACCCTTGTAACTTCGAATTCGAATCCAGCCCTCGGCAATGGCGCGGCGCAAATCAACTTCACGACTCCTTCTGGTACGAACCAGTTTCATGGCGGACTTGTTTGGTCGAATCGCAACAACATTACCAGCGCGAACACCTGGTTCAACAACCGGAATGGTATTTCTCGACCCTTCCTGAATCAGAATCAGTTTGGCGGCTCGATCGGTGGCCCGATCAAAAAAGACAAGCTGTTCTTTTATTCCAATTATGAAGCGCTTCGGTTGAGGCAGCAGACTGCCGCCACCCGCACGATACTTCGAGCCGATGCGCGACGCGGAATTATTAGCTATCGCGATTCCGGGGGAACATTGCGCCAAGTAAATGTTTTAACTGCCGCCAATTTGACGGCGGATACGCGTTCCGCGCAGATCATTGCAGCCACGCCCGGCCCGGAAGCCATCAACCGCGGCGATATTGGAGATAGTTTGAACACCGGAGGATACGGTTTCAATATTCGCAACAACCGCACTCGCGACAACGTGCTGGGCAAGGTGGATTTCGTAGCCTCAAGCAAGCACTCCTTCGCTGGGACATACACCTGGAATCGAGACATCGTGGATCGTCCTGATTTGATGAATAACTTTGAGACAGTTCCGGTGGTGACCAACGACGGTGCGACCAAGCTTCTGTCAGTCACCCATCGCTGGAGCCCCAGCGCGACGTTTACGAACGAGCTTCGAGGCGGTTTTAATCTTGCGCCAGCCCCTTTCAATACGTCTCAAGACTTCAGCTCACCCATCATTGCTCCTGCTGCGACATTGATCAGCAATCCGGTTAACACATTCCGCCGTCAGGGCAGGATCACCAACACCTACACAATCCAAGACAACGCGACTTGGGTGAAAGGGCGTCACACCTTTCAATTCGGCTATCACAGTCAATATATTCGGGTAAATTCATTCGCCGACGCCGGCATCACCGCCACTTATGGCCTTGGCATCAGCGCGTCCAACCCGATCAACATCAACGCGGCGTTGCCGGGCATCAGCGCGGCCGATTTGAGCACTGCGAATGCATTGCTCTCCCTGCATGCCGGATTCATTGCGAATTCTACCCAGACTTTTAATGTGAAGGACCGCACGTCCGGCTTTTTGCCCAATCAGCCGGAAGTCCGGAATTTTACTAGCGACAACTTCGCAGGCTACTTCCAAGACAAGTTCAAGGCAGGCCGTCGATTGACAATCAACATGGGCATT
>Ga0163144_10004378_pt1 | contig 31804 bp, 30 predicted proteins | sample OliLak19BULKMAT1_FD_123175 | JGI IMG/M metagenome (GOLD analysis project Ga0163144, IMG submission 123175) | Freshwater microbial mat bacterial communities from Lake Vanda, McMurdo Dry Valleys, Antarctica - Oligotrophic Lake LV.19.BULKMAT1 | ecosystem: Environmental > Aquatic > Freshwater >... | reverse complement strand
GACGGCCAGCGGCTGTGGATCGACGGCGTGAAGCTGATCGACGTGTGGGGCGACACGACCGCGAACACCGTGACCGGGCCGGTCAGCCTCGCGCCCGGGTGGCACGATCTCGTGATCGAGCAATCGGAGAATGGGGGCGGCGCCGGCGCGTTCCTGACCGTCGAGACCGGGCCGGAGCTCGTGGGCCAGCCGCTGCCGGTCGCGCGGCTGCGGCCCGTCGAGGGGCGGACCGATCGGATCGGCGGCGGCGTGAACCGCGCGGACCTGGCGATCGCGGATCTGGCCACGGTGAACGCGACGATCCCCGCGTCGGCGCCGAGCGGCGCGCTCGTGACGTCCGTCGACGTCAACTGGCAGTTCAGCCATACGTACAAGGGCGACATGACCTTCTCGCTGCGCGCTCCGAACGGGCAGCAGGTGCAGATCGTCGACTTCGTGGGCGCGGGGAGCGGCACCTACGACGAGCGCTACACCATCACCGGCTTCGGCGCGGCGCCGGCCGACGGCACCTGGACGTTCGTCGCCACGGACGCGGCGAGCACCGACACCGGCACGTTGCTCGACGTCGAGATCACCGTGCATTGGAACGGCGGCGAGGCGCCGATCCCGGCGCTCGCGACCTACGAGTCGACAGTGCGCGACCTGCTCGTCGGCGGCGGGACGTCCGTGACGGCGATCGAGACGCTGACCTGGGCCGAGCGGCTGCCGGCGGGCGCCGACGTGAGCGTCGCCGTGCGGACGTGCGACACGATCGTCGCGTGCGCGACCGCGACGTACAGCCCCGCGCTGTCGACCTCGGGCGGGACGCCGAGCGTGCCGGCCGGCCGCTACCTGCAGTACCGCGTGACGCTCACCGGCAACGGTGATCGCGGCGCGGCGCTCGAGTCCCTGCGCGTCGACTACCGCGTCGCGCTCTGAGCCTGCCAGGCCGCGGCGTCGGGCCGGTGCTCCATCCAGATCGCCGGGTTGACGGGCCCGAACCCGAGCGGCGCGTACACGCCGTGCGCGTCGCGCGTGCCGAGGCACCACCGGCGGAGCGTCTGCAGCCGCGGATCCGCCATCAGCGCGCGGACCATCGCGCGCGCGACGCCCTGCCCGCGATGCGTCTCGGCCACGAACACGTCGCACAACCAGCCGAACGTCGCCTGATCGGTGACCAGCCGCGCGACGCCGATCTGCGCGTCGCCCACGTACGCGCCGGCGACCACGCTGTTCGCGAACGCGCGCTCCACCACCTCGCGCCTCACGTCGGGCGACCAGTACGCCGTCCGCAGCCAGCCGTAGACCACATCGAGCTGCACCCGCGCCGGGTCGAGCGAGATCTCCATCGCTGCGTCGTATCGCGCCGCGGACGCACGCGCGAGGGACAGCCGCCTCGCGGTCGGCCACGACTGTCCGTCCCCGGACCCAGCGGTTAACGCCAAGGACGCCAAGCTGAGATCCGGAGGGTTTTCGGCCGCCTGATGCATGGAGGGAGAGCAACCACTCCCTCTGTGCTTCAGACGGTAGAGAACCCTCTGAATCTCAGCTTGGCGGGCTTGGCGTCCTTGGCGTTAACCGCCGGGGCTAGATCGGGCGGAGGAGGTGCGTGAACGCGGCGCGCGCGGCGCGGCGCAGCGGCTTGCCGGAGGAGCCGAGCGGCAGCTCGTCGAGGGTGCAGTAGGCGACGAGGCGAGGGAGGGCAGGGCCGGACAGGTGGGCGCGCAGGAAGGACAGGAGATCGTCGACCGGACCGCGCAACGCGATCACGGCGGCGACGCGCTGGCCCCAGTCGGGGTCGTCGACGCCGAACGCGACGGCGCCGGCGACGGCGGGGTGGGCGGCGAGCGCGCGCTCGACCGCGGCGGGGTAGACGTTGACGCCGCCGGAGATGATCGTGTCGTGCTTGCGATCGACGAGCGTGAGCCAGCCGCCCGCGTCGAGCTCGCCGAGATCGCCGACGGAGATCTCGGACGCGGCAGGCGACATCACGCCGCCGGTCAGGTAGCCGGCCATCACCGCGGGAGAGCGGACGAAGATCTCGCCATCGCGCAGCGAGACCTCGACGCCGGGCGCGGCGCGGCCGACCGAGCCCGCGTGCGCGAGGTGATCTTCCGGCCCGATCGTCGTGATCGTGCCGGTCTCCGACGAGCCGTAGAACTCGTAGAGGCGCGGGCCGATCCAGTCGAGGATCCGCGCCTTGACGTCGGCGGTGATCGGCGCCCCGGCGACGATCGCGCAGCGCAGGCTCGACCAGTCGGCGCCGGCGCGCTCGTCGTCGGGGAGCGCGAGCAGGCGCTGCCACTGGGTCGGGACCAGGAAGCACACCGTCACGCGGTGCTGCGCGACCGCGGCGAGGAACGCCCGCGCCTCGAACCCCGACTGCACGACCGTGCGCGCTCCGGCGCGGCGGCACGCGCGCAAGAAGATCCCCGGCGCGGAGTGCGCGAGCGGGCACGCGATCAGGTGCACGTCGTCGGCGGACAGGCCGTACGAGGACGTCAGCTCGTCGACCCGCGCGAGGTCCTGCGCCGTCGTGCGCACGCAGCCCTTGGGGCGCCCGCTGGTCCCCGACGTGAACAGCAGCGTGCCCGCCGGATACCGCCGCCCGGTGTCGCCGAGGATCGCGACCTCGTCGTCGGTGATCAGCGCGTGCGGCCGGACGTCGTCGAGCAGCTCGGCGAGCTCCACCGGCGCCAGCCTCGGGTTGAGCGGCGCGAACAGGTGATCGGCCGCGGCGTCGCGCGCCGCGATCGCACGCGGGGTGTTGCCGCACCGCGCGGCCACGATCGAGCCCGGTGGCACCTCGCGCAGCGCGGATCGCAGCTCGGACGCGCGCGCGGCGGCGTCCGACTCGTCGAGCACGAACGTCGTGATCATGCGAGCGCGGCGCGGAGCACGTCCGCGAGCTCGTGGCGCGCGCCGTCACCGCCGCTGGCGCGGTCGATCGCGAGCAGGGTCGCCGACAGCGTGGTCTGGTCGAGGACGCAGTCGGCGTCGGCCGCCGCCGGCCCACGCGCGGTGAAGTTGAGCTCGCACGAGGTGATCACCGGCAGGTGCCCGGGCGCGCGGGTCTTGATCGGCACGCCGTGCGACCGGCACACCAGCGGCCGCGCGTCGTAGATCTGGCACCGCCCCGCGCCGTCGAGGGCCACGCACGGGTCGTCGCGCTCCACGCACTCGCGCAGCCGCGCGCGCGCGTCGTCACGCAGCTCCGCCACGAACGCGCGCACCGCGTCGGCCTCGACGGTCGTCACGGTCAGCCGGTCGTGGCAGCACATGTCGCAGCCCGGAGCGCACCGCATGTCGTCGGCGTGGCGCGACGCCACCCGCGCGAAGAACGCGTCGACCTTGGCGGTGAGCTCGCGGTACACGACGGGCCCATGGTGGCATGATCGCGGCGTGGAGCCACTCCGCGTCGGGGTCGTGGGGTGCGGCAGCGCCGGCGCCGCCGCGGCGCTGTTCCTCGCCCGCGACGGTCACGCCGTCGACGTCTTCGAGCGCGTCGCCGAGCCGAAGCCGATCGGCGCCGGCATCACGCTGCAGCCGACGGGACAGGCGGTGCTCGCGCGCCTGGGCCTGCTCGCGCCAGTCGCGGCGCGTGGCGCGCGGCTCGAGCGGCTGTGGTGCCGCCGGCTCGGCGGCCGCACGCTCGTCGATCTGCGCTACGCCGACATCGATCCCGAGCTCCACGGCATCGGCCTCCACCGCGGCGTGCTGTTCCAGACGCTCCACGACGCCGTCAAGGTCGAGCCCGGCGTCACGCTGCGCTGTGGTCACGGCGTCGAGGCGATGCCGCGCGACGGCGCCACCCGCTGGCTGGTCACCAAGGACGGCGCGCGCCACGGGCCGTACGACCTCGTGGTCGTCGCCGACGGCTCGGTCAGCGAGCTCCACGACGACACCTCGATCCCGACCAAGGTGAAGCCGTACGCGTGGGGCGCGCTGTGGTTCGTCGCCGAGGATCGCGACGGCAAGCACGGGCCGGTCCTCGATCAGATCGTCCACCGCGCGCGCACGATGTGCGGCCTGCTCCCCACCGGGCTCGGGCCGACGGGCGACACGCCGCTGATCAGCCTGTTCTGGAGCATCCGCGCCGACCGCGTCGACGCGTGGAAGCAAGCCGGGCTCGCCGCGTGGAAGCAGGAGGCGCGCGCCTACGATCCGCGGATGGACGCGGCGCTCGCGCAGATCGCCGACGCGAGCCAGGTGCTGTTCACGCAGTACAAGGACGTGTCGATGAAGCACTGGCACGAGCCCGGCGCGGTGTTTCTCGGCGACGCCGCGCACGCGACCAGCCCGCAGCTCGGCCAGGGCGCGAACCTCGCGCTGTACGACGCGATGGAGCTCGCCGACGCGCTCCGCACCGCGACGTCGGTCGAGGCCGGGCTCGCCGCGTACACGCTCGCCCGCAAGCGCCACCTCGGCTACTACCAGTTCGCGACCCGCGCACTGACGCCGTTCTTCCAGGGCGACTCGCGGTTCCTGGCGTGGATGCGCGACTGGACGTTCCCGACCAGCCGCTGGCTCGGGTTCCTGCGCCGGCGGATGGTGCGCACGATGGCCGGCCTCGATCGCGGGATCGTGCGGCGGCCGATCCCGCTCGCGCCGCTCAAGCAGCAGATCGCGGCACCACGCCTGCCGTCGTCACGATGACGTCGATCGCGTCGGCGTCGACCCGCGCGCCCGCCCACACCACGCTGCGGACCACGCGCGCGCCGGGCGCGACCTCGGCCCCCGCGCCGATCACCGCGTCGGGCCCGACGACCGCGCCGGCGCCGATCACCGCGTCGGGGCCGATCCGCACCGGCTCGACGATCGCACCGAGCACGCGCGCCGAGGGATCGACGCCGCGCAGCGTCGCCGGAGGATGCCGCAGCGTCGTCGCGCCGAGCAGCGCGAAGCTCGAGTCGAGGTAGCGCGCGGGCGTCGAGTGCTCGGCGAAGTAGCCGTCGCGGTGCTCGTACGCGGCGACCTGCTCGCCGCCGCGCAGCCACGGCAGGTAGCCCTGGCGGATCGAGTCCGACTCGCCGTCGGGCAGCCGTGCCATCACCGAGGGTCGGGTGACGTGCACGCCGCAGAACATGTGGCGGCCGTCGCCGAGGACGTCGTGGACGCGCAGGTGACCATCGGCGTCCGGCCGGACGTCGACCGCGCCCCACGCCCTGGCGTCGGGCACGGGTTGCACGACCATCATCCCGAGGATGCCGGGGTCGGCGGCGAACGCGGCGAGCAGCGCGGTGACGTCGAGATCGAAGATCAGCTTGCCGTTCATCGACACGAACGGCTCGTCGGTGCCGTCGGGATCGAGCAGCGGCAGCGCGTGCTTCAGGCCGCCGCCGGTGCCGAGCAGCGGATCCTCGTACGTGTACCGCACGCGCGCGCCGCACGCGCTGCCGTCGCCGATCGTCTGCTCGATCACGTCGCCGCGGTGGTGCAGGTTGATGACGAGGTCGCGGATCCCGTGGCCGACCAGCAGCGCGATCCCGTAGCGCAGGATCGGCACGTCGCACACCGGCAGCATCGGCTTGGGCCGCTCGTCGGACAGCGCGCCGAGGCGCGTCCCCAGTCCAGCGCAGAGCAACATCGCGCGCGTCACGGGCTCTCCTTGGTCAGGACCACGAACCGTCGCTCGCCGGCGATCCCGGCGACCCGTTCATAGAACGCGCGCGGGCCGATCCACGCAACTTCGCAGACGTCGTGATCCGCGGCCACGTCGAGGTAGCACGCGAGCAGCAGCGCCTCGCCCACGCCCTTGCCGCGGTGCGCGGGCCAGGTGCCGGCCGGGCCGAACCAGCCCAGGCCGGCGTTGCTGCCGTCGTGCGCGGCGAACCCGGCGTACGCGCCGTCGTGGATCGCCACGTGGACGCCGCCGCCCTCGAGCGCGCGCGCCACCTCGAACGGCCACGCGCCGCCGAACTCGGCCGCGATCGCCGCGATCAGCGCGCCGTCACCGGGACCGGCGCGGCGGAGCTCGTACTCCGCGCGCGGCGGCGGCGCCACCACGCGCGGGTTGCCGCGCACCTCGATGAGGAGGTTCGTGTTGGTGCCCTTGCGGGTCCAGCCGCGCCGCTCGAGCCACGCGATCGTCTCGACGTCGCGCTCGTCGATCCCCGGCGCGAGGTAGTTGCCCGGCAGATCCATCGTGCGCGTCGCGCCGGTCGCGTCGAGCAGGGCGCCGCCGAGCCCGTGCCGCCGCGCGTCCGGAGTCACCGCGAGGAGCCGCAGCCACTTGCCGGTCGCGGCGGCCACGCCGACGAGCCGGCGACCGACGCGCGCGCCCCACGCCTCGGCCGGCCCGGCCGGCGCCGGCTCGAACAGCTTCTCCTCGGCGACCACGGCCGCGCGATCGAACGCGCACGCGGCGCGCAGGACCTCCCGCGCCTCGTCGAGGTGCTCGCGCCCGAGCCGTTCGACGCCGACCCCGCTCACGGCCCGTCCGGCCACCGCGGCTGCTTGGTCGCGAAGTCGACGATCTTCTCGAGCTTCCACTTCGCCGCCGCCGTCGCCGCGCGGACGATCCGCCGCACCTCGGCCTCGTCGGCGACGGCGTAGCACGCGAAGATCTCGGCGCCGACGCGGCCGTCGTCCTCCTCGTCGCAGTCGCGGTAGGTGAGCCTGATCGTCGTGCCGGTGACACGAACGATCGCCTCGTCGGTGTACGTCTGCTCGACCTTGGCCTTGCCGGCCACCGCGCGCAGGAACGCGAGCCGATCGGCGAACGCGCGCTTGTCGAGCTTCACGTGGATCGACGTCTTCTGCTCGTCGATCTTCACGTCGAACCGGTGGCGGTCGAGATCGCGGCCCGACAGCAGCGCGGCCAGCGCGTCGGTGGCGCCTCCGGGAAGCTCGTCGATCCGCGAGCCGCGGCCCTCGGTCACCACCGTCGTCCAGTCGCTCATCCGGAAGCAGAGCACGTTGCCGTTCTCGCTCGACGCCCACGGCAGCAACCCCTCGTGCCCGGCTTCGTGCAGGCCCGCGTTCGTCCCCTCGAACCACCGCTTCCACGGCATCAGCTTCGAGAACGGGTTCGCCAGCCAGACGAAGCCATCGAAGCAGCCGGTGCCGTACGCCTCGACCATCGCCTTGTAGTCGTCGGGCAGGGCGACGCCGAGCGACTTCTCGTGGGCCTTCCACTGCGCCGCGCGCGGCGCCTCGACGGGAGCCTTCGGCGGCTTGACCAGCTTGATCAGCGCCGCGAGCCCGCCACCCGCCTTCTTTGGCTTCGGCGCCTTCTTCTCCTCCTTCTTCTTCGCGCCCGCCTCGACGTACCCCTTCGCCAGCTTCTCCTTCACCTGCTTCGCCGCGGCCTCCGTCGCGAGCGCCGGCGTCTTCATCCGCGTGGTCTTCGCCTGGCCCTCGGCGCCGATCCGGCCCCACCGCACCACGACGTCGCGGCCGGTCACCGCGATCTCCCAGAACTTCGACGAACCGTCGGCCACGTACTCGAGTCGCATCGGGGAAGGCTCCTGGCTCGGGGTCGGCAGCTCGGGGACTTGCAGCTTGCCAGTCAGCAGCTCGGTGAGGAACGTCGTCATCGTCAACGGGTACGCGCGCAGGTGCTTCGGCGCGACGCCGGCCGCGCCCAGCATCACGGGCCACTGCGCGGGCCGGGGGGCGGTCCGGAAGTAAAGGATCGCGCCGCTGTCGGCGATCGCCCACGGCACGAAGTCGCCGACGCCGGGCGAGGCGCCGCGCTTCCACCCGACGAGCAGGCGGGTCGTGTTCATCGCGTCGAGCTGGACGAGGAGCTGATGGATCGCCTCGGCGGGGCCGAGCACGCGGAGCAGCCCGGGGATCACGATGCACCCGTAGCGCGCCAGGAACGCGAGGTAGTCGGGCGGCAGCGCGCTCTGCAGGAGCAGCTGCGCCACCTCGAGCTCCACCGCGGCGATCGGCTGCACGGCGTCCGGAACCGGCAGCGCAGGCTCGAGCGCGGCGAGGCTCATCGAGCTCCTCCGATGAACTTCGCCCGGTCGGCGCGTGGATACTCGACGCCGAACGCCGGATCGCGGAGCTTCCCTCGGAGCACCTGATCGAGGAACTTCACGAGCGGCAGCGCGGACGTGACCTGACCATCGCCGCGCATGGTCGCGAACACGATCGGCCACCGGTCCGGCGCGCCGCGGGTCTGGAAGTACAGCGTCGCCCAGTCACTCCATCGGCCGAACGGCAACAGACCGCCGTCCGCCGGGAACGGCGGGAGCCCGCCCGCGACGCCCTTGCCGTCGAACCCCAGCGAGCGCTTGTCGGCCGCGATCACCTGGGTCAGCCATGGCAGGTACGGATCCTCCTCGGAGAACGGGTTCGCGATCGTGATGAACCGCGAGATCGATCCCGTCCCGTAGTTCTCGACGAACCGCCGCCAGTCGATGGGGACGCCCGTACCGAGCGCCCGCTCGAGCGCCTCCCAGTGCGCCGCCGAGAGCTTCGCTTCGCGCGGCCGCGCCGGCGGCGGAAGGATCTTGGCGAGGGCGCCGAGCGTCACGGCGTCGATCCTGGCACGAGGTGTTAGGCTGTCGCGATGGTCTGTCCGAACTGTCGCCAGGACGTGCCGCCGCAGCCGGTCGGGTTCACGTGGTGGGGAGGCTTCATCGGCGCGAAGCTCATCAACCACGTCCAGTGCCCGGCGTGCAGCACCCGGTTCAACGGCACCACCGGGCAGTCCAACAACACGAACATCGCGATCTACATGATCGCGGTGGCGGCGATCGTCGGCGTGCTGATGTACTTCCTGTTCACGTCGGGGCTGAAGACCTGAGCTCGATCAGGTACTCGACGTTGCCCGCCGGTCCGGTGATCGGCGACTCGACCGCCTCGCTCGCGCCGTAGCCGTTCGCGACCGCCCAGCTCCGCACCTTCTCGACCGCGCCCAGCCGCGCTTCGGGATCGCGGACCACGCCGCCCTTGCCGACGTGCTCGCGGCCGGCCTCGAACTGCGGCTTGATGAGCGCGATGATCGGCTTGCCCGCGGGCGGCCGGAGCAGCGCGGTCACCGGCGGCAGGACCAGCGTCAGCGAGATGAACGAGACGTCGATGACCGCGAGGTCGCACGGCTCCGGGACCCGCTCGGCCTCGAGCGAGCGCACGTTCGACCGCTCGATCACCACCACCTTGGGGTCGGAGCGCAGCGACCACGCGAGCTGGCCGTAGCCGACGTCGATCGCGTAGACCTTCGCCGCGCCGCGTCGGAGCAGGACATCGGTAAAACCTCCGGTCGAGGCGCCGATGTCCAGCGCGGTCATGCCGGCCGGGTCGATCCCGAAGTGATCGAGCCCCTTCACGAGCTTGAGCGCGCCGCGCGAGACGTACGGATGGTCCGCTTCACGAAGCGCGACCTCCGCGTCGGCCGGGACTGCATGCCCCGCCTTGGAGACCACCTGCCCCGCAACGGTCACCTTGCCCGCGAGGATCAGGGCTCGCGCGCGCTCGCGGCTGGGCGCGAGTCCTCGCTCCACCAGCACGACATCGAGGCGCTCGCGAGCCACGAACGTAGGTAGCACGAGGCGCTCCAAGGTCGCACATCTCCCTCCGTTGTCGCCGGGACGCGCCATTGCCGACCGCAAACGGCGGTGTGCATCCCTGGGGGTTGCGCCGCGACGCGCGATGCCAAGCTCTCGGTAGGTTGGGCGCGAACGTGGTCGTGGCACATGCGCTGCACTACCGACCGGCATGTCCATGCTTCGGGGAAGCGTCTGGCTCACCGCCATCGGTTCGTTCGCGATCGGCTGCACCGTCGATGTCACCGTCGAAGGCGCGGAGGGGCTGACCCCCGTGGTCGCGCTCGGGCTGGACGAGAGCTTCGAGCGCGTCGGCGCCGAGACCGGCGTCCCGGCGGATCTGCTCGAGGCCATCGGCTATACCGAAACGCGGTGGCAGATGGTCGCCGGCGAGGCCGAGCTCGAGGGCCAGGCGCCGGCCACCGGCATCATGGCCCTGCGCGACGACGTCCTCGCCAGCGCCGCCGCGCTCGCGGGCGTGGACGAGCAAGATCTCCGCGAGGATCCCGAGAGCAACATCCGCGGCGCGGCCGCCCTGCTGCTCGCCGCCGCCGATCGCATGTCGCTCGCGCCGGCCGATCGCGCCGACCTCGGCGCGTGGGCGCCCGCGGTCGCCGAGTACAGCGGCATCGCCGACGAGGACAGCCGCGCCGCCTACGTGCTGTCCGGCGTCTACGCCGTGCTGCGCACCGGCGCGACCGAGATCGCCGAGAGCGGCGAGGTCGTCGCGTCGCTGCCGGCGCACCCCGGCGTCACGCCCGACTACGACTACTCGCCGCCGCAGTACGCCGCGGGCGGCGACTACGCCGGCGCGACCTGGACGCCGTCGCCGAACTACAGCGCCCGTCCCGCCGGCGTGAAGGCCTCGATGGTCATCATCCACACCTGCGAGGGCGCGTACGCGGGCTGCGCGGGCTGGCTGCGCAACTCGGCGTCCGGCGTCAGCGCGCACTACGTCGTCGGCGAGGCGGCGCAGGTCTCGCAGCTCGTCCGCGAGGCCTCCAAGGCGTGGCACATCGCCGCCGCGTACAAGTGCTCGCTCAACGGCAGCACGGACTGCGCGAAGAACGGCTCGTCGTCGAACAACTTCACCGTCGGCATCGAGCACGGCGGTTTCGGCTCGCAGGGCTCGTGGCCGGCCGGTCAGATCGAGGCGTCGGCGAAGCTCGTCTGCGACATCACCCGCCGCAACACGATCCCCCGGGACCGCCAGCACATCGTCGGTCACGGCCAGCTCCAGCCGTACAACCGCACCGATCCGGGCCCGAACTGGCCGTGGACCTCGTACATCGCGAGGATCAAGGAGCTGTGCGGCACGCCGCCCACCACGCCCCCGCCGTCCGGTGGCGCGATCATCATCGATAGCAACGCGGCCAACAACGACGCGACCAAGGCCAAGATCGCGCTGACCGGCACGTGGACCTCGTCGAACGCGACGCCGGGCTACTACGGCACCGGCTACTGGGTCGCGGATACGAAGGCGGCCTCCGAGCCCGCGACGTTCTCGTTCTACGCGGCGGCCGCCGGGAGCCGCACGGTCGACGCGTGGTGGACCGGCGGCTCGAACCGCGCGACCGGCGCGGTGTTCATCGCGCAGAACGCGAGCGGCGCCGAGGTCGGTCGCGTGACCAAGAACCAGCAGCAGAACGCGGGCGCCTGGGTCACCCTCGGCACGTGGAACTTCACCGCCGGGTGGAACACGATCGTCCTGTCGCGGTGGACCACGGCCGGCCAGGTGGTCGTCGCCGACGCGGTCCGGGTCCGCTGAGGTAGCATCGCGACGTGCGCTGGACCGCCGCGCTCGTCGCGCTCGCTGCTTGCTCGTCGTCGAAAAGCTCCGGCCGGCGTGACGGTGGCGTGGCGCGTGGTCCTGGGGGGGACGCCGCCACCGCGACCGCTGCGCCGGCCATCGTCCTTCCGGACGCCGAGCGCGCCGCGCTGGGCGGCACGATCCTCGCCGCGGCCGGCGCCGAGAACGCGTTCCGCGTCGTCGCGATCGCGCCGGGCACCGGCGTCACGCGCACGCTCACGCCCGAGGGCGGCAGCTGGTACCCGACGCCCAACCGCGCGCCGCTCGCGATCGTCACCACCGACGACACCGGCGAGCACACCGAGCAGCTCGCGATGCTCGGCGAAACCGTGCGCAAGCTGGGTCCAGTGACGCGGTTCGTGCGCGCGCCCAACCTGTCGGCCGACGGCAGCTTCGTGATCTTCGAGGCCGACCCGGACAGCTTCCGCGACCTGTACCGGCTCGACGTCTCGACCGACAAGCTCACGCGGCTGACCGACGAGCCGACCGGCAGCTTCGAGCCGTCGCTGTCGCCCGACGGCGCGCGGGTCGCGTTCACGTCGAGTCGCGACGGCAACGCCGAGCTCTACGTCCTCGACCTCGCGACGAAGCAGCCGCGCCGGCTCACCGAGTCGCCGACCGACGACTGGGGCGCGGCGTGGTCTCCGTCCGGCGAGCGGGTCGCGTTCGTCAGCGATCGCGACGGCCTGCCGCGGCTGTACACGATCGCCCCCGACGGCACCGGCACTGCCACGATCCACGACGGCGCGGCGCGCGGCGAGGAGGCGAGCGCGACCTGGTCACCCGACGGGACGCGCGTCGCGTACACCGTCGCGGATCGCGGCGGCGCGTCCGAGATCTGGGTCGCGACGATCGGGACGCGCACCGCGCATCGCGTGTCCGCGCCGGGCGCGCGTGACGAGGCGCCGTCGTGGTCGCCCGATGGACGCCACCTCGCGTACGTGTCCACCCGCGACCGCCGCATCGACGTGTACGTCGCGCGGGCCGACGGCTCGGCCGAGGGGCGGATCACCGACACACCCGAGGAAGAGTGGATCCCACGGTGGCTGCCGTGAAGCCTGGTTCACGCCGCGCCGGCTGAACAGGGACTTGCGGCCCCGGCAGCGCTGGACTGCGGCTTGCTGTATCTGCGGACATGCGCTTGTTCGTGCTCGCCCTCGTCATCTCTCTGAGCGGCTGCTTCCTCACCCAGCCGATCGAGAAGCCCACCGTCAACGTCACCGGCGTCGCCGTCGGTAGCGTCTCGTTCACCGGCATCGAGGGCACGATCGATCTCGACGTGTTCAACCCCAACGCGTTCGGCGTGCCCCTCTCGCTGATCGAGTGGGAGCTCTCCGTCGGCTCCGCCCGCGCCGTCTCCGGCCGCATCGAGCTCTCCGCCACGATCCCGGCCAAGGGCACCGCGCCCGTCACCGCCGCCCTCCGCATCGACGTCGCCGACGCCATCGACGTCGGCCTCCAGCTCTCCGCCGGCGTCCGCACCTACACCCTCGCCGCCCGCTTCACCTTCTCCACCTCCATGGCCACCGTCTCCGTCGACGTCGTCACCGACGGCACCCTCCTCTGAACGCTCCCCTGTTCCGCTGCCTCCCGTCGGGGACGGTCCTGCAATCTTGCATGTTTTTCGCGAGCGTTTGCAGACACTTGCAAACCGAAACGGGGGCGGCAGCAGACCGCCCCCCGCCGCCGGGGCCAAAAATGCGCGTGTTTTCGGCTCAAGCCTGCGAAATCACAGTCCGAAACAATGCAACATTGCAGGACCGTCCCGGGGCGGGGAGGGATTCCTGAGGGATTGCGTGGGGTTCGGCGAGGGCGGGGCTGGCTAGCGCTTCGCGAGCTTGGTGGAGAGGCGCTCGCCGTCGAAGTTCTTCCAGCGCGGCTCGGGATCGCGCTTGCTGCGGATGCGGATCGCCGTGCCGTCGCCGGCGCGCTCGTCGGACGCCTCGGTCCAGCCGGACGCGACGACGGGCGAGACCCAGTCGAAGACGCGCTGCGCGTCGCGCGGCGACAGGTTCACGCAGCCGTGGCTCTTCACCTTGCCGAACCCGTCGTGCCAGTAGGCGCCGTGCAGCGCGAAGTTCTTGCGGAACTTCATCGCGAACGGGACCTCGGCGACGTCCCACGTCGCCACGCGCGACGTCTTGGGGTTGCGCATCCGCGTCTTGGTGTACTTGCGCGCGATCCGGTGGATGCCGGTCGGCGTCGGGTGCTTCTTGCGCCCCGACGACACCAGCGTCGCGAACACTGGCGTCGCCCCCTCGTACGCGATCAGCACCTGCTGATCGAGATCGACGTCGATCCACCGCTCGCCGTCGGCGAGCCCATCGGGCGGCGCCGCGGTCCGCGCGACCCGCAGCTCCGACAGCGCGACCCACTCACCGTCGCCGATCCGCGCGAACTTCTTCTTCGTCTCGAGCACCGCCACGACCTCGCGGCGCGCCAGCTCGCGCAGCTTCTTCGCCTTTTTCTTCGGCGCCGCGCGCACCGCCACGGTGCCGCCCTTCTTCGCCGGTGACGCCCACGCGAACGGCCACGTCGTCGGCGGCGTCGCGACCAGATCGATGCCGGTGAAGTCGCTCGGCGACAGCCACCGCAGCTTGTCGCTCGCGATGTAGCCCTTGTCGGTCTTGTAGTACTTCGCGCCGTCGACGCGGATCGACTTGCGCACCGAGACGAAGGTCTCGCCCGGCACGACCTGCGCGACCACGCCGGCACGGATGTCCGCCTTGGACCTGTACGCGTTCGCGCTGTCGCCGCGGATGTCGGCGAACTTCGCGTCCGCCGCCGGCGGCTCCGCGGGCCCGTCGACGGTCGGCGGCTCGTCGCTCGGCGCGACGTCCTTCGCGCACACCCAGCCGCGCGGCTCGATCTCGAGCCACGCCTTGCACTTGTCCCTGGTCGAGACGATCCGCTTCCACGCGAGCCGGCGGCCCTTCGCGATCTTGCCGATCTTGTCGCCCTTGGCCGCGTCGAAGACCTTGGTGTCGCCGCGCGTCGCGACCGACTGCGTCGTCGACGGCCAGGCGAGGTCACCGACCGTGAGATCCGGTCCGGCCCACGACGTCGTCACGCCGATCCCCATCAGCAGCGCCGTCAGCGCCACCCATTGCTTCCCCATAGAAGCGAGAGGTTATCAGAGCGGAAATGGCGTCGCCATGTATGCGCTCGCCGCGTCCTTGAGCTGGTCGCCGTCGGTGGCCAGGTTCGTCTGCCCGCCCGCGCCGGTGCCGAACGTCATGCCGGCGCCGCCCGCGTCGACCAGCTCGTCGACGTGATCGAAGAAGTACCGCACGCGGTTGTCCCGCCACGCCTCGTCGGCGCCGCCGCAGGTGTCCGACGGCACGCCCATCGGCGTCTGCCACCACAGCGCCGGCCGCTGGAGCTCGTCGGTGAGCGCGCGCACCCAGCGCAAGTGCTGCGCGAAGTTCGGCACGGTCAGGTTCGATGCGTCCCAGTAGACGACGCCACGCGAGCCGTCGACCGGCGAGCAGGTCGCGCCGCCGCCGCTGGTCTCCCAGAACCCGGCGTCGCGATCGAGCGTCTCGACGGCGACGAAGTCGGTGGCGTCGGCGCCGACGGAGCGCAGGAACGCCCCGACCTCGCGGGCACGGCCCTCGACGTCGGCGTTCTGGTCGGTGACGTCGAACCACGCGCCCCACTGCGAGGCGTGGAACCCGACGCGCGCGTCGGGCGCGAGCGCGTGCGCGATCGCCACGAGGCAGCGCGACAGCCCGGCCGCGGTCTCGGGCAGCTCCGCGCACTCGGGCACGTCGGCGTGGCGCACCCGCGCCGGGAGCTGGTCCGGCGGCGTCCCGTCGGTCGCGCGCTGCATCAGGTAGCCGTAGAAGTCGGGCTCGAACGTCACCACCGCCGGCTTGCCGGTCGCCGCGATCCGCTCGAACAGCAGGCGCACGTCGGTGAGGTACTGGTGCATGCGATCGGCGTCGGCGAGCACCGCGTCGTTGGTGGTCTCGAGCTCGAGCGCGAGCTGGTAGTACGTGAACATCGGGGTGACCGCGTGCGCGTCGGCGGCGTCGGCGAAGTACGTCGCGTACATCCCACCCGGGTTCCAGCTCGGCCAGCCGCCGGTGTCGCCGTACCCGACGAGGTACGCGTAGTGGAGGTCGATCGTGACGTCGTGGTCGTACGGTCCGGCGTTGTCGTTGCCGACGCCGATCATGAAGTCGCCGTCGCCGCGCAGGTGCGTCGCGAGGGCGCGCGCGCGATCGCGCACCGTGAACCCGGACGGCGCGTCGGGCGGCGCGTCGTCGCCGACCGAGCCGCCGCCGCACCCGGCGAGCGCGACGAGGACGAGCCGCTTCACTCCTCCACCGCCGCGTCCTCGACGGCGAGATCGTCGCGCGTCGGCACCTCGGGCTCGGTGTCGTAGTCGACCCAGTCGGGCGTCGGATCCTTCTTGCTGCGGATCCGCACCGGCGATCCCTGGTCGTCGTCGGCGTCCGCCGAGATCCAGCCGTCCGGCACGTGCGGCGCGCTCAGCTCGAACACGCGTCGCGCGTCGCGCGGCGTGAGGTTCACGCAGCCGTGGCTGCGCTTCTTGCCGAAGCTGTCGTGCCAGTACGCGCCGTGCATCGCGTAGTGCTTGCGGAACCCCATCGAGAACGGCACGTCGGGCACGTCCCACCGCCCGAGCGCGACGTCGGGGTTGCGCATCCGCGTCTTCGCGAGCTTCTTCTCGATGCGGTACATCCCGGTCGGCGTCGAGCGCCCCACGCCCGTCGACACCAGCGTCGCGTAGATCGGCGTGTCGCCCTGGTACGCGATCAGCACCTGCTGGTCGAGATCGACGTCGATCCAGGTCTCGCCGGCGCCCACGCCGTCGGGCCGCCTCGAGGTCCGGGCGACGGACAGCCGGGACAGCGCGATCCACTCGTCGACGCCGATCCGCGCGAACCCGTCGCGGGTCTCGTGCACGACGACGACCTCGCGCCGCGCCACCTCGCGCAGCTTCTTGGCATCGAACGCGGGCGCGTCGCGCACCGCGACCATCGCGTCGCGTGACGGCGGCAGCACCCACGCGAGCGGCCACCCGGGCGCGCCGGCCGCGACGTCGACCCCGGAGAACTCGGACGCCTTGCGCGGCACGATCAGCGACGCGGCGACGTAGCCGCGCCGGGTCCGGTGATAGACCTTGCCACCGACGGTGATCGTCCCCGACGACTCGCGCAGGAACGTCCAGCCCGCGAGCTTGCGCGTGACCTTGCCGCGCTTGATGTCGCCGCGCGTGTTGTAGGCGCCGGCGCCGCTCGGCGCGACGCCGATGAACTCCTTGGCCTCGACCTTGGCGACGATCCGGGCCGGGTCGACCGCGGCCGCCGGCTCGAGCTCGCTCGGCTCGAGATCGCGCGCGCACACCCAGCCGCGCGGCTCGAGCTCCAGCCACGCCTTGCACTTGTCCCGGGTCGCGACGATCCGCTTCCACGCGACCCGCGAGCCCTTCGCGAGCTTGCCCGCGTGGTCGCCGGACTTCGCCTTGCGGTGGACCTGCGTCGCCGCGGTCGCCCGCGCCGAGCGCGTGGTGTCGGGCCAGCCCAGCGCCTCGAGCGTCAGCTCGGTGCCCGCCTTGGTCCGCGTTCGCCGCGCGTCGGCCGGCGTCGCCAGCAGCATCGCGGCCACCGCAAAGATCCCCACCGACGAGCGCATCACCTCGATGTTCTCACAGGACGGAAGCGATGGCTCACTCCCGGCCGTAGACGTCCCGCGCCTCCTGTGACAGGTCCGCCACCTCGATCCGGCGGGTCACCACGGGCGCGAGCGTCTTGCCGTCGAGCGCGGTGATCGCGAGCTGGTCGATCGGGCCCTTGAACGGCGCGGTCAGCCACACCCGGCCGCCGCCGATCGCGTGCGGCCGCAGCGCGCCGATCCCGTCGTCGTGATCCGCCACCATCGACGCCGCGGGCTCGCCGGTCCCGCCGTCGATCCGCGTGATCGCGCCGTCGAGGGAGAGGTACCAGTCGTCGTCGGCGCGGAACAGCGTCTGCATCGTCGCGAACAGGTCGTTCGGGCCTTCCCAGGCGATCTTGCCGTCCTCGAGGTCGAGGACGCGCAGGTGCGGGTTCTCGCCGCTCGGATCGGCGACGTAGGGCACGAACCGCGGCAGCTCGCCCTGCAGCGGGCCGAGCGCGTAGCGCTCCGCGTCCTCGTCGATCGAGAAGCCGTCCTCCTCCAGGTCGATCACGCGCCGGACCGCGCCGGCGGCGTCGGCGACCACCACGTACGCGCCCTCGGCGACGAGGATCGCGAGCACCAGCGCGTCGCCGTGGCGGCCGCACGTCACGAGGATCTGCTGGCCGTCAGCCGCGCCCACCGGGTGGAACGGCTGCGCGAGCGTCCGGCGCGCGGACGGATCGCCGCCGCGCCGCGCGACCAGCGCGTCACCTTCGACGAACACGTAGTCGTCGCCAAACGCGCAGCCGCGGCCGTCTCCCTCGAACCGCGCCGAGGCGCCGCCGGCCGCGTCGACGATCTGCCGCAGGCCGCCCGCGTGCGTGATCACCCGCGTCCCGACCACCACCGGCGCGCCGGGCTCGCCGTCGGACGCGGCCGCGCGGTGCTCGAGCTTGCCGGCGTGGTCGAGGATCGCCGCGCCGAGGTGCAGGCCGTGCTCGTCGCCGACCCACGCGACGATGCGGTCGCCGACGAGGGTCACGTCGAGGTACGCCGGCGCGATCGGCGTGCCGTTCGGCCCGCGCGCATCCACGTAGTCGTCGAGGTCGGTGTCCCAGCGTGGCGTCCCGTCCTCGAGCGCGAACGCCGCGATCGCCTGCGAGCCCACGCCGTAGCGCGCGACGTGGTGGTGCCGCACCAGCACCTGGTCCCCGTCGACGATCGGCGGCGTCAGCCGCGGCAGCCCGTCGATCGCGCGATCCCACACCCGCTTACCGCTCGCGTCGACGCGGACGATCCGGTCGGCGCCTTTGCCGGCGTCGCGCCACAGCACGATCGCTCCGCCGTCGTCGAGCGCGGCCGCGGTCTCCGCGGATCCCACCGGCCCCGCCGGCGAACCGCACCCGGCCAGCGCGACGATCGTCACCAGCCATCGCGGCATGCGGCCAACCTACACGACAATCTCGCCATGGACACCCGCACGCTCCAGGCGCTGGTCGAGCAGTCGCACGCCGCCCACTTCAAGCAGACGCCGCGGTCCGAGCGGCTGCGCGATCTCTCGCACCAGATCGCCGAGCTGGTCCATCACCGCGACGACGCGCAGCTCCGCCAGGAGGCGGGTGACGCCGCGTGGGCGCTGCTCCAGCTGCTCAACGAGCTCGGCCTGCCGCTCGAGGACGCGGTGCGCGCCACGGTCGCGCGGCTCGACGCGCGCGCGACCGGCAAGCGGGTGTGCCTGCTCGGCACGTCGGCGAACCCGATCACCAACGCGCACCTGACGATGGGCCTCGAGATCCTCGCGCTCACCGAGGTCGACGAGGTCTGGTACTACGTCGCGGGTCAGCACCCGTGGGGCAAGAAGCTGATGCCCGGCGCGGATCGCGTCGAGATGGCGCGGCTCGCGACCGCGCGCTACGCGCGGCTCAAGGTGTTCGACCTCGAGGTCGTCCGCGGCGACGAGATCTACGCGACCCACAAGGAGACCGCGCCGATCCTGCGCGACTTCATCTTCCCCGCGTTTCCCGGCTACCGGTTCTCGTGGGTGATGGGCTCCGACGTCGCGCAGTCGTTCCACCAGTGGGGCGACGCCGACTGGATGGCCGCCCACCTCGACGTCTACGTGATCCACCGCCTCGGCTACGACTTCGACAAGGCGGCGTCGATCCTCGCCGACGCGCGCCACGTCTACCTCAAGGACAACATCGTCACGAGCAACATCTCGTCGTCGCTCGTCCGCGAGCGTGGGAAAAATTACGACCCCGAGAAGATCATGGCGCTGGTCCCCGAGGTGGTCTGGGACTACCTGGTTTCGCATCGCCTGCTCGACGCCGGCGCGCTGACTTGAGGTAGTGTGCCGCGCATGAAAAAGACCCTGCTGATCATCAGCATCCTGTTCGCCGCGGCGTGCGGCGGCAAGTCCGACAGCGAGACGATGGATCCCTGCCAGGACCCCTGCAAGGACGGCAAGCGCGCCGCCCACGACTGCGAGAGCATGGCCGACCAGGTCTCCAAGGCGATGAGCAGCGCGCCGGACATGACCGAGGACGCCGTCGCCCAGGCGCGCGGCATCATGGCCGATCAGTGCACGTCGGCGGCGTGGTCGCAGGAGCTCATCGACTGCATGGCGATGGCGACCGGTCCCGAGGAAGGCGAGCAGTGCGTCGAGATGATGTCCGAGGAGCAGAAGACCTCGTTCGTCGAGTCGATGGACGGCATGAACGGCGGCGGCGACGAAGGCATGGACGGCGGCGGCGACGAAGGCGGGATGGAGTGATGCGCGCCCTCCTGATCGCAGGCCTCCTGTTCGCGGCCGCGTGCGGCGGCAAGTCCGACAGCGAGACGATGGATCCCTGCAAGGACCCCTGCAAGGACCAGAAGATGGCGGCGATGACGTGCGACGGCATGGCCGACGCCGTCGCGGCGGCGACGACCGCCGCCGGCGAGATTCCCCAGGACGCGGTCGCCACGGTGCGCGGTGTGTTCGTCGATGAGTGCGTCACGAACGACTGGTCGCAGGAGTCGATCGACTGCGTGGCCGCCGCGACCAACAACGAGCAGGGCCAGAGCTGCGTCCAGGGGCTGAGCGAGGAGCAGAAGACCTCGTTCAGGGCGGCGATGGATACGGCCGTAGAAGGCATGGACGGCGGCGGCGGCGAGGAAGGGGGGATGGAGTGATGCGCGCCCTGGTGATCGCAGGCCTCCTGTTCGCCGCCGCGTGCGGCGGTAAGTCCGGCGGCGAGACGATGGATCCCTGCAAGGACCCGTGCAAGGACAAGCCCGCCGTGACGCACACCTGCGCCGACGTGGGCGCGAACCTCGCCGCGGACTTGCGCGCCGAGGCCGAGAACCCCGACGACGTCAGCGACCGGGTGCCCGATGCGGTCGCCGACGCGTGCCAGAGCAGCGGCTGGTCGCAGGAGACGATCGACTGCACGGCCACCGCGACCACGCCCGAGCAAGGTCAGGCGTGCGAGGCCGGCATGACCGAGGAGCAGAAGTCCGAGCTGATGCTCGCGATCGAGGCCGCCGCCGAGGCGGATATCGCGGAGACCCAGGGCACCGACGACGAGGGCATGGAGTGATGCGCGCGCTCGCCGTGTGCGGCGCGCTGTTGCTCGCCGCCGCGTGCGGGCCGAAGGCGTCGTCGTCGACCGCCGAGCCCGGCAACGACGACGGGGCCGCGGACCTGACCTGCGAGCAGGTCGCCGAGCAGCTCGGCAACCGGATGGAGACCGGGGGCGAGTTCGCGCCGGAGGACGTGGAGTTCATGATGGAGTCGCTGATCGACTCCTGCGAGCGCACGGGCTGGTCCGCCGCAGCCAAGACATGCTTCGCCGGCGCGTCCTCCGCGACGCAGGCCTGCCAGGCCTCCCTGACCGAGGACCAGGGCAACGACTTCCGTCAGGCCATGGGCATCGACCCGGGCGACTGACTCAGCAGCCGCTCGAGTAGTACGAGCCGGTCACCTCGCCCGAGCTGTTCTTGGTGTCGACCGCGACGCAGCCTCCGCCCACGAACGCCGAGCCGTTCGCGTCGGAGCTGTAGTAGCTGTCGCCGCCGCTGCTCGCGCCGTGCTGCTGCGCGAGCTGCACGAGGTTGCCGAGCACCGGCCCGCCTTCCTGGCCGAAGTTGCCGGCGCCGTCGACGAACCACCGGCCCTGGTAGACCTCGCCGAGCATCTGCTGCAGCGCCGCGACGTCCTGCGGATGCAGCTCGCGGCCGTTGATGAACACGCCGGTGAGGTTGCCGTCGCCGCCGCCCGACGCGTCCGCCGGCAGCGCGCCGCCGAGCCCGAGCCCCGCTCGCAGGAATCCGCCGGTCGCCCCGCCCCACGGCCCTGCCGCGCCGCTGACGTCGTCGTACCAGTACGCGCCATCCGGCACCCGCGCGCCCCACTGCTGCTCGAGCTGATCGAGCGTCGCCAGATCCTGCTCGCTCGCCGCGTGCCCGTTCAGGCTGATCGATCGCGGCCCGACGGCCGGCAGCGCCCCCGCCCCCGGGGCCCCCGCCCGCTGCGCCGGCTGCTTCGGCGGCGCCGCCTGCTGCACGATGCACCCCGCCATCACGAACGCGCCGACCAGGAGGAGTTTCATGGTCCGCGATTCTACCCCTGCCTTGACAGCCCCCCCTCTCGTTGGTACCAGTACGCCTCGCCGGCCTGGCCCGGCACTCTGACAACTCGGGGTCATAGCTCAGCTGGGAGAGCGCTAGAATCGCACTCTAGAGGTCTGGGGTTCGATCCCCCATGGCTCCACCGAGAAGCAAAGGGTCACGCAGAGATGCGTGGCCCTTTTGCTTTGGTGGCGGGCGTGGAAACGATTCGCGGCTCAATCGTTTCCACCGGCTCCGGCTCCCTGCCGCCCTGGATGACGGTCAGGACCACCCTCGCGTCCGCGGCCTGCCGGGTCCCGTCGGCCACGTAGCTGCCGAAGGTCATGGCCTGGGAGCCGTGGCCAAGGGCGCCCGCCACGAGGTCGCCGGTCGCGCCGGCCGCGATCGCCAGGGTCGAGTGCGTGCCGCGCATCCCGTGGGCGGTGATCTCGGCGACCCCCGCCAGCTTGCAGATCCGCTGCACGTTCGACCTCGGCCAGTCGCGCCAGTGCGCCCCGAACAGGCGCTCGTCCCCCTGCTTCCCGTCCGCGAGCGCGAGCAGGAACGGCCGGACGAGCTCCGGCACCGCGAGCTTGCGTACGCCGTGCCGCGTCTTCGCCTTCGGGATCCACAGCAGCCGACCCCCGTCGTCGAGATCGCGCACGATGCGCTCGACGATCTCCGAGGCGCGCATGCCCATCAGCAAGGACAGCATCGCCGCGACCGCGCCGGCATCACCTGCGTGGGCCAGCTCGGTCGCCTTGTTCAGCCAGGCGCGAGACTCGTCGACCCGCAGCTGCTCCTTGCCGTGCTTGCGTGCGCCCATTCCTTCGACGGCCGCCATCGGGTTCTTGGACAGCCACCCCTTCTTCACGCACCACTTGAGGAACGTCTTGGCCTGCGCCAGCGTGTTCCGGTGCGTGTCGACGGCCGTCGGCGTTCCGCGCTTGGTCTTTCGGGTGCGGAACACCTCGTAGAGCCGCGCGCACGTCGCCGGATCGAGCTCACCCACGAACGCGGCCTTGTCCGCGAAGAACACGCGCAGGCACGAGATCGTCGTCGCGATCGACGTCGACCGGTTGCCCTTGTCGTCCTTCATGAACGCCGCGTACATGGTCAGCGCATCCTCGATGGTGGGAGTGCCTTGTTCCCGAATCTGCCGGCGGAAGGATCGGATCACCTGCCGCGCTTTCTCTTCGGTTTCGTACGACTCAACAGTCTTGTTGCCTCCGAGATCGACCACGTAGATTCGCCATCGATCTCCGTGCTGGTAGGGCCCCTGGATGCGGAGCCCGATCTTGCGTCGCGCCATACTTTCTCCTCCGTCTTGCGCGACGACACGCCAATCGCCGCAACGCTAGCACGCTCGTCGTCGAGCCGACGCAGCTCCCTCGCGACCCGGCGCGCGAGATCGTCCGGCGGGATCGGATCGTTCGCAACCGGCGCGCGATCGAGCCCGCGTGCACCGACGCGGATCCCGGCCGCCAGCGTGAGCGCGAGCGCGTCGATCCAGGTGACGAGGTCCACGCCCTCGGTCTCGAGCTCGCCGGACAGCTCGTCGTTCGCGGCGGTTGCGTCGCCGCCGTCAGTCTCGTCTAGCGTTTCCGCGACTGCGAGGAGCGCGTCGGTCGCCCGACTCACGGCTCGACCTCGGCGCACAGCTCCGGCAAGTGCTCTCGGACCCACGCGGCGGCGGCCTCGGGTGCCATCGCGCGGAGCTGCGCCTCGAGTAGTTCGCGCCGCTCGACGGGCAAGCTCGGCAGGATCGCCAGGATCGCTGCTCGCTCCTCGGGCGAGAGCAGCGCGGCGATCTCGGCGGCGTGAGCCATGAAGTCCTCGGTCGCCGCAGCCGCGCTGGGCGGGGCTGGCGTCGGCTCGTGCCCTGCCCGGGCGCGAGCGATCATGTCCGTCACGTACGCCACGGCGTCGTCCACGCTCAGCGCGAGCAGAGCTTGGGTCAGGACGTTCGCGTTCGGCTTTCGCAACACGCTGAGGAGCACCCGCCGCTCCGCCTCGGTGAGCCGCTCGTTGATGTCGGCCAGGTGGACCATCGGGTTCGGTCCGCGCGGTGCCGACGCGGCCGGCGCCGGCGCGGCCGGGGCTGTCGCGGCCGGCGATGGAGCCTGCCCCGCTGCGTTGCGAGGCCAGCGCTTCGAGACGAACGCTCCAACTGCCGGAGCGACATCGCGGATGATGCCCTCAGCCGCGACGACCCACGAGGGCAACGATGTCGAAGGCTCGTCAGGCTCCTCGTCGTCCTCCTCCTCGTCGCCCTCAGTCTCGGGTGCAGGCAAGGCGGATGGGGCGACGTAGACCGCGTTCCGCGGCAACATCTTCGCGCTGGCGAGCCCTTTGATCCAATCCGCCTGCGCTTCCGAGACCGCGCGCAACGCATCCGCTTGCGCGCGCGACATCTGCAGGATCGTCTCGAGCGCGAAGCGGAGATCCGAGCTCGCGCCGCGGGCGCGGCTGGCGCTGCGCGCATCGTCATCCTCGGCCTCGTCACCGCCGATCTCGACCGTGGTGACGTAGTCGAGCACATTGCCGACGTCATCGAGCGCGTCGAGCCGGTAGGTGCCGGGACCGAACGTCTCTGCGATGTCCTCTTCGGTGGCGTCGAGCGGCAGCCTGTACGGGCGACGATCCGGGCCGACGATCCACTTGGGTCGACCTCGGGTCTGCCGCTTGATCCCCCACCACGCGGCACCATCGGGTATCGAGACCGGGTGCCCCTGCGCGTTGCGGGCGAGTGGCGGGTGGTCGGCGTTCGTGTTGCGAACAGCGGCGGTGGCGGGATTGGACGACTTCATACTCGGAGGTGATGACCGCCGAGCGCACGTCGCGCCATCCCGTTTCCTGCGAGCTCTCCTGCCTACGCACGACGAGAAAAATGGATCTTCGCGTTCACGAACGTGTAACGCGACGTCGTCGATCACATCGATGACAGAAAGGCATCGCGAACGCCGCCGAACCTTCGGAGAAGTGACTCCCTGACACACTCTCGCTCGGCCGTGATCGCGAGCTTGGCCGCCGACCCTTCTCAGAACTTCCACGCGGAACTTCGCGAGAAGTCCGCGAACAACTTCGTGCGAAGCCTTCGCGAAGCCTTCCTGACGCCCGCACGCGCCGACGAGCGCATGCTCAGGGAGCGGCCGCTCGCTGACGAAGTCGTCCCGATGTCCGATCACGCCAGGTAATGACGTGATTGCTGATGGCGACGTGGAGCGGAGCGGCCTGATCGGCGACTAGCTTTGTCACCCCACCGGTCGATGCCATCACCCGACCGCCGGCTTCCGACCAGACAACAGTATCCCCCTCGGCGGCGACGCTGACCGGCGCGAGCGCTTCGACGTCCATCGTCGTGCGTGAGCCGGTGGCCAGGTTGACGGCGATGAGGCCGCTCGCGCTCGCGACCAGGAGGACATCGCCGTGGAACGCGAGGCCCATCGGCATGTCGAGGCCGGTCGCGACCGTTTCCACGCGACCGGCCTGGTGACGCCGGATCTCTCCTCGGCCGTACACCGACCAGTAGACTGCATCGTTGTGAGCCGCCAAGCCGGCGACGTCGAAGCCGCCCTCGTCGAGGGTCTCCGGCTCGTCCCCGACCAAGCGGCGAACCCGCCCGCTCTCCGCGGAGATCCAGTAGAAGGTGCCGGCGTCTCGCGCGAGCAGCCGCGCTTCGTCGCGTAGGTTCGCGATCCGACGTACCTGCCCTGTGCCTCGGCCTTCCACTACGTAGTCGCCATCCGCTCGGTAGTAGCTCTCGTGGTGGCTCACGAACGGCCCCGCCGAACCGGCGGCTGCCGTGGCGGCACAGCCCCGGTCGACCGGCCGCCGATCCAAGATCTGCCAGGCGTCGCCCGCACGCTGCAGGTCTACGACGACCGCGACGTCTTCGACGATCGCGCTGCCGATCGCCTCGTCGCCGCATCGGACCCGTGTTCCTGGTCCCTGAAAAGTCACGGCAGCGTATCGGCCTACCACTCTCGTCCCCACGATCGCCGTGTCCTCTCCACACGCTATCCGCGGGTTGTCGGGCTCAGTCCGGCATGCCTCCTCGATCGTCGTCAACCACGGCGCGAGCGAGCGCACTTCCGGCGGCGTCGAACCATCCAGCGAGAGATTGACCTCGAAGGCGGGCATCGGGCCATCGACCGAGGTCCCGAACACGCTGGAGTGCTCTCGCCACCGCGCCGCGATGATCTCGCCCTGCACGTCGGTCTTCAGGCCGATGAGGCCATCGCGGTCGAAGGGGACACGCCAGGCATCACCATCGGCGTGGAACAGCCAGAGCCGTGAGAGCGTGTCCTGCGTGCGGAGGCTCGACGAGACGACGAGCAAGCCAGTTCCGCTGGCAGCAACCACTTCCGGGTAGGCGCCGGCCGGAAACGCCTGCCGGTCGACCACGGCCCACCACCCCGGCTCTCGTTCGGCGACCAAAAGGAGCACGCCGCCCTCTGAGTGGCCACCGCACAGGTACGACGCGAACACCGCCGTGCGACGGGCGTCGACGGGGAACGACTGGCCTTCGAAGGCGCGATCGTCGGCATGGATACGACGCACTTCTCCCGCGGCGATGGCGACGACAGCATCCACACCGGCCGCGTGACCGACTTTCAGCGCGTGTTCCAGACGCGTCCAGAGAGCAGTCACTTGCTCGGCGTCCGCCAGGCACGCGGTCCGATCCGTCGATGCGAGGCGCCCGGGCGCCGCATCTCGCTCCACGCTCGACGAGATCGACTCGTGCTGCGTCGCTCCCTTCGGCTCACTGCACGCGCCGACGACAGCAATCGCCGCGATCGCCGCGCGGCTCATGGCTTGAACGCGTTGCGGGGCTCGATCCCCCAGTAGTAGTGCTTCTCGGAGTCCTTGCTCGGAAGCTTGTCCCAGTCAGGCGCGAAGAGTTGATCCTTCAACTCCGGCTTGTCGGCGATCTTGCGGACGTTCTCATTGTAGAGCTTCTTCGTCATGTAGTAGAAGCAGCCGGGCGCGAGCGAGTTCCCGAGACCTGCATCGGGATTGGGGATCGTCCCCGTCATGACGCCTAGCGCGACCTCCATCGTGAGCTGCAGGCGCTGGCATTCGTCATCGCTCTTGATCAGGTTCGGCGGGTCCTTCGCCTTCTCGTACTCGTCGGAACCAATGCCGGTGAACTGTGTCTTGCTGAGCACGGATTCGTAGGTCGGTTCACGGCCCCAACCTCGGCTGGTTGCGAACTTCTTGCGGTTCTTCGCCACGGTATCGCTCGGGTTGTCGGCAAGTGCTCGATCGAGGGCAACGAGCAGCAAGAGCCGGTTCTCGATGCACCACATGATGCGGGCGAGCTCGTCCTCGGTGACGTTCCGTGCGTCGGAGCCCCCTTCCGAAAACAAGGTTGCGACGACGTGCAGCTCCTCGGATGACAGCGAGGTCGTATCAGCCGAGCAGTACGCGGTGATGTCCTGCTTGAAGAACTGGTGTCGCTTCCAGCCGCCGCGCTTCTCGGACCATAGGTCGACCTCCACGACGAGCGTGCGCGTGGTGTAGGTCGGCCGGAACTGGAACAGCCCATTCCCGTCCTTCTTCTCCGCGCTGCCATACCGCATGTGGACGCGACTCGGATCCCATTCGGCGGTCACCCCTGCCGAGTCCGTCCACTTGAACCTGGCGTAGACCGTCACCGTCTCGCCTGATGGAGCTTTCTCGCCATCCGGGGTCAGCATGATCCCGTAGTCGAGATCGTCGGCCGTGACCCGCTGCTCCTCGGTCAAGGTTCGGCCATCCTTCGGTTCGGGCTTCCCCCCACCGCCGGGTAGCTGTGGCTTGCCCGGACCCGCCTGCGCATCGCCCGTCGCGAGGATGTCCTCCTCCTGGTCTTCGAGACCGGGATACGAGAGCGGCACTTGCAGTAGCTCAGCCGCTTGGCGGTCACGCGGCGGCGGCATCGCTAGGGGTTCCCGCTCGGCTTGGTGCCGATCGACGTCCTCGTCGACTCGTCTACATCCCGCACGTGCAGATGCACCGTGGCCCCTTCCGGTAGCCCTTCGAGCTGAATGACACGGCGAGGAATCGGATCGTTCTCGAATGCATGGTTCTCCAGCCGCACACGTTCGACGCCGAGGGCTCGCTCGCGATTCTCGAGTTGCCTGCTTTCGATCTCCAGGACCCTACTGTCCTGAATGAAGTCGTCGCAAGCGGAGCACTTGCCAAGCATGGCGTCCGCATAGATCGCGTTCGTCGCGATCACGCGCTCGTCCCTGCTCATGATCCGCGGCAGCTTCGCGGCCGGGCGAGGTGATGGAGACTCGCCTCGGTTCGCCGCCGCCCGCGCGGCATCCTCCCACGCGATCATCGTCGTGAGCGGCACCACGTCGAGCCGCATCCGCTCCGGCGAGGAAGCCGCGGTTAGGACGTCGAGCCCCGGATCATCGGCAGCGCCCGCACCGAGCATTCCGAACAGGGTCTGGCGAACCTGGTCGGCGGCGGACGCCTGCACCACTCGTGCGAGGAGCTGGTCGAGCTGCGCGAGCGGTGCTTCCTCGGCCTCGTATTGCCAGGTGTTCACCTCGTCGTCGAAGTAGGGCTGCCCCGAGGAGTATCGGACCTTGACGTCGTACAGCTCCAACCTCGTCTCGTACTTCCGGACGAGCTGGAAGTAGTTGAAGTTGAGCGTGTTGCACTTGTTGATATTGCGAACCGTGCGTTTGGTGCGCGCCTCCTCGCCCTCGGTCGTCTTGACCTCGCTCGACTGCGTCACCTCGACCTTCCGCTCGCGGTTCGCCTTGTTGGCGACCTTCTGCGTTGCGCTACTGACGTTCTTCGCGAACTCCTCCGCCGACTCGGCGGTCGCGGTTTTCGCGCCTACAGTCGCCGAAGCGCTGCCGAACCCCCAGCTTGCTTCTCCACTCGCCTCGACGTGAGCCTCGAACGATTCGTCGCGCTTCGATGACCGCGACGTTTCCTGCTGGACCGCGTCCTCGAACGTCGCCTCCGCCGTCTCGGACTGCCCGTCGAAGATGCTGGAGCCCGTCTTGTCGATCTGCTCCTGACTCTTCCACGTCTTGATCTCGATCTCGACCGCCTCATCTGGGAAGAGGGTGAACGAGTAGAGGTGATCGCCGAGCCCGAAGCCGCGCGCATACGTGGCGAGCCGGTGCCTCTGCACGAGATAGAGAGCCGGGGGCACTACTGGTGGGGGCTGCGCATCGACCCCTTCGGGTGGGACGGGGACCCAGCCGATCACCGACTTGAGTCCGAGCGAGGTCGCCTTGATCACGGGGATCAAGTCATCGCGGGGCGACCCCGGCGGTGGAGCGTTCGGAATCTCGGGGTCGGGCTCAGCATCCCAGTCTCCGGCGGCACGCCGAAACACCGGGCGCGGCTGGTCCCGCGAATCGCGCGACACGAAGCCTGAACTGCGGAGCAGCGCGGAGGACCGACGCGTCCTCGCACGTTCGAGGCGCACGCCTGATGTGACCGTGCCGACGTGAACTGGGGCGATGCGATCGGGCGTCGCAGTTGACCGATCCGGGCCGGGCCGAGCGGCGATCGCGATGAAGTCCGATGACGCGAGCTCGAGGCGGATGTAGTTCCGACCGTAGGCGATGTTCGCCTGCTCCATGTCGGTCAGCGCGAGTGTCGTCGTATCGAAGACGTTCTTGCAGGTCGTCGACGGTCCTCGAGTGATCGTCGAGAGCGGCGTGCTGCGTTCGGTTTCGTCGGCCATCAGGACTCCCCCCACAGTCGGCGCTACGCGCGCAGCACCGCGGCGCCAACGTTAACGCGCCCCCGATGGCCTGTCACGACCCGCCGGGTGATGCCTTCCGTGCATCTCGCCGCGCTCATGGACCCGAGGACGGCAAGTCGGATGTACCAGCGATTCGCTGCTTCCCCGGCCACCGGGTTGGGTGCGATCGAGCGGGCAGGGTGTGTGGGTCCTGCGTATGACCATCACCGAGTAGCGCTCCTGCCGCGCTTCTACTGCGCTTCGAGCTTAGCGCGCGCGGCGGTAAGGGCGCGGTGGAAGCGCTCGCGCAGCACCTCGCGCGACGGCAGCTCGGTCAGGTACTCGGCGACGTGGATGCCGCTCCGGCCGAGGTCGAGGTACTCGACGGTCTCTCGCTTCTTCCCGGCGCACAGAATGATGGCGATCGGTGGCTCCTCGCCGGGTTGGCGTTCGTGGCGGTCGAGCCAGCGCAGGTAGAGCTCGACCTGTCCCGAGTCCGCGGGCTTGAAGTCGCCGATCTTGAGCTCGATCACGACGAGCCGTCGCAACCGGCGGTGGAAGAACAACAGATCCATGTAGTAGTCGTCGCCGTCGAGAGTGATGCGCTTCTGCCGCTCGACGAAGGCGAACCCCGCGCCGAGCTCGAGCAGGAAGCGCTCGATCTCGCGCAGCAGCGCCGACTCCAGATCCTTCTCGCTGAAAGTGTCTCGCAGCCCGAGGAAGTCGAGGAGGTATGGATCCTGGAACACGAGATCCGGCGTGAGCCGGTCGGCGTCACGCAGCGAGGCGAGCTCCTTGCGGATGAGCGCTTCCGGCTTCTTCGAGAGCGCTGTGCGCTCGTAGAGCATGCCGTCGATCTTCTGCTGCAGCGCGCGGGTGCTCCACCCCTCGATCCGACACATCTCGGCGTAGAACTCGCGCTTCAGCGGCTCCTTCATCGGGATCAGCGCCTTGAAGTGCGACCAGCCCAATTGTCGCCACAGTGCGGCGACAATCTCGGGGTCGGGAAAGGCCTCCGCAAACTGGAGCATCCGACGCAGGTTCTTCTCGCCGAAGCCTCGTCCGAACTCCGCCTCCAATTGTCGCCCCAGCGCGGCGACAATCTCGCCGCCGTACTCGGCCCGCTGTTCCTTCAGGACGTCGCGCCGGATGCGTGTGCCGATCTGCCAGTACAGCGCCGTCAACGCAGCGTTGACAGTCTCTGCGACCTGCAGCCTAGCCGCGTCGATCATCTGCCCGATCTCGACCGCGAGCGCGACGGGCTTGGCGGTGCGGACCACGGCATGCGCCTTCGTCGGCTTCGTCGCTCCGCGTGACTGTCCTGCGAGCTTCCTATTCGACGACGATCTCTTTCGCGGGCTGGCCATGCGCTCGAAGACTGTAGCCGAGGCCCGCGAGCGCGGGGTCCTCGCGAAGCCGCGGGATCTCGCCGCGCGTCCTACCGAGTCGCCATCGACTTCGACGACGCCGCCGCTCGGCTCACGACTCGCCACGCGCTACCTCCGCCGCGAATCCGATCTCACCTCGACAGCCCGCGGCCCGCGGAATGCTTCGTCGCCAAGGAAGCCGCACTTGCGCTCGACTCCTTCTGCTCGAAGGTGGCACAGACGGACACCTGCACCGCGCGCGTCCTGTCGCTTGAGCCGCCGCGGCTGAGTGCAATCGCCGGCCGCACGAGCTGGTTAGCCCTCGTCCGTCGGGACAAGGCGGAGCCGCCCGTGAGGCCTTCCATCGCCCGTCGCATCGCCCTCAACGACTTGGAGCCTGCGTGCGGGAGCCGGCACGTCGTCCTCGCCCTCGCAGTCATCGAGGCAGTTCGAGATGTAGGTCGGATCTTCGTTACTTCGCGCGACGCAGGTCGTGCAGACGGGAACCACGAGGGTACCGACGAACAGCGTTAGTTCGCCCGACCACTCGTAGGTGCTCTTCGCGAGCATCGGCTCACGGCAGAACCTGCAGATCACTTCGACGGTGACTTCGAACTCGTTGCCGGTGTCGGTCTCGGGGGCGAGGGGAAACAGCTCAGCCATCGCGTGGTCGTCCTCTTCGGAGAAGAGCGACGATCTCTCGAGCAGCGCGCCGTGGCCGAACCCGAGCAGCAAAGCGTCCGGCGCCGGGAGGTACGGCTGGAGCGCGTCGCGCATTGATCCCAAGTGCTCATGCTGGGCGAGCGACGTCACGAGGGTCTTGCACTCGCGCCAACCGGTAACCTCCGAGAACTGGGACCGGAACGAACTGTAAGCGCCGGTCGACGCCGCGCGCAGGGCCTTGTCGATCTCGTCGTTGGCGAAGATAGACACCAACGTCTTGGAGAAATTCTGGTAGTCGGAAGCGTAGCCAATCGACCTGAGGGACTCGCGTACAGAATGAAGCTGGTCTTGAAAGACGCCCCGGCCCAAAGGATCCCGAATGGCGCCTACCATGTGTGCGCCCGGACCGTCGGTCAGGTATCGAACTGTTACGAGGCGCCCCTGCTGATGGGCATCAAGGCGGCTTGATCGATGGGCCTCATCGCGGTGGCGGGTGGGCGTCGCCGCGGCGATGGACATCGCGCGGCTGACGCGGTCGGGGCAGGAAGATCGATGGTGGCGG
>Ga0163144_10004376_pt1 | contig 31805 bp, 23 predicted proteins | sample OliLak19BULKMAT1_FD_123175 | JGI IMG/M metagenome (GOLD analysis project Ga0163144, IMG submission 123175) | Freshwater microbial mat bacterial communities from Lake Vanda, McMurdo Dry Valleys, Antarctica - Oligotrophic Lake LV.19.BULKMAT1 | ecosystem: Environmental > Aquatic > Freshwater >... | reverse complement strand
GCGAGGGACCCTACACGGTGTGCTCGGATCAAGGCTACCGATTCAACCGTTTTGGCTATCCGGGCTAAGTGCAAAACCCCAAGCGGTTTTGCTTTTAGCCCGCATAGGACGCACGCTCCCGCAAGCTCACCGCCTGTCCGCCGCCAAACGCCGGAAAAAGGACGCAGAAAGCATGAAATATGCGGGCTAGAACCGGTAACCCACCGTCACGCCGATCTGCCGCGGGTCGGCGCGGTCCTCGTAGCGCGTCTCGCTGTAGTCGGGATCCTCGTTGCCGAAGAAAAACACGCGCTTCTCGTAGCGCTCGTCGAAAACGTTGCGGCCCCAGAGCGTGAACGTCCACGCGCGCCAGGCATAGCCGAGGCTGGCGTTGACCACCCGAAAGGCGCGGCGCGACTCGTTTTGGTTGTTCGAGTCGAACTGCTGGGCGCGGCCGACCAACTCGGCGTTGGCGAAGAAACCCGCCGCAGCGCGGAAGCGCGTGCCCAGGGTATAGCCATGCCGCGGCGTATTCGCCAGCCGGCGACCGCCGCCGGCGTTGCCATTGGCGAGCACGAAGCGATTGAGCGACGACTCCGTCCGCGCCAGCGAACCGTGCAGCGACCACTGCGGCGTGAGCGCGAACGAGCCCGAGGCCTCGAGGCCGTGGACGCGGGCGCGGTTGGCGTTGTCGGTGAAGAAACGATAACTGCCGCCGAAGCCCGCCGAATCGCGCACCTGCGTGTCGTGCCGCCGCAGGAGAAAGGCCGTGAACTCGCCGACGAGCCGCCGGCCGAGCCAGTGGCCGCGCACGCCCACCTCGGTGTTCCAGAGGTATTCGGTGTCGTAGGTGAGCGGGTCGGCGGGCGGGCTGATGCGGGCGTCGATGTTGATGCCGCCACCCTTGTATCCACGGGTCACGGACGCAAAGGCCAGGTGGCGATCGCCCAGGTCGTGCTCCAGCGTGATCTTGCCGCCGAGGAGCGTGTCGTCGAAGGCCGGCTGAAACGTGGCTGCGGGATCGAAGGTGCCCCGCGCCTTGCGGAAACGCGTGCGGGTGCCGCGGCCCTCCAGCTCGAGGAATTCGGCGCGGAGGCCGACGATCAGCCGCGTGCGCGCGCCGAGGTCGTGCGCCACCTGCCCGAAGAGCGCGGTGTTCGCCGCCTCGTAGTTCGTGCGCAGGCCGCGGAGATTGCCCGGATCCTCGTTGGTATAGACGCTGTCCTCGTCGGTGCGGGAGAAAAAGGCCCCGAGCGTCCAGCGATCGATCCAGCCCAGCGCGTCGCGCGTGAGCGTCGAGTCCAGCCGCAGTTCCTGGCTGAAGACGGCGCGCTCGCGCCGCAAGTCGCTGAAACCCTGATACGACGCCGCCGTCCAGTCGTCGTCGTAGCTGTAGATCGAGTCGACGGCGGTCGCGGACGTCACGGAGGTGAGGCGGGCGCCGGCCAAACCGGTGAACGCGCCGCGCAGGCTGCCCGCCAGCGATTCCTGCTCATCGCGACCCGGCTGATCGCTGAAGGTGCGGCGGCCGTTGTTATCGAGCGCGAACTCGTCGAAGCCGTTGTTCACTTTGGAGAACAGCAGGGCGCCGTCCCAGCGCCAGGCGGGCGTGGCATTCCAGGTGAGGCGGAGCCGCGCGGTGAATTCGTCGCGCGCGTTGGTGTCGCGGTTGAGCGTGACGTTGCGGCGGAAGCCGTCGCTCGTGCTTTGATGCACCGCGAGCCGGGCCATGAATTTTTCCGGGGTGGCCGCGAGGAGCGGGCCGCCGACGGCGAAGCTGCCGGCGCGCAGGTGATCGCCGCCGGCGCTCGCCTCGATCTGGCCGGACCAGAACGGCGTCGGCGCGTTAGTCACGAGGCGGATGAGGCCGCCCGCGGCGTTCGCGCCGAACGCACCGGCCTGCGGGCCGCGCAGCACCTCGACCTGGCGCACGTCGAAGGTGCCGCCGAGCGTGCCGAGCCCGGTGAAATCGAGATCATCGACGAGGAAGCGCACCGAGGAGTCCGGCGTTTCGCCCTCGTATTGGGAGTTCTCGCCGATGCCGCGAATCTGGAAATACCGGGGGCGCGAGGTGCCGCCGGTCCAGGTCAGGTTGGGAATCTGGTCGGCGAGGTCGGCGAAATGCCGCACGGCGCCCGCGCGGAGGGCCGCATCGTCGAGCACCGTCACGCTGGCTGGAATGCGATCGAGCGGAGATTCCCAGAGATCGGCGGTGACGCGCAGCGGCTCGAGTTTCACCGGAGCGGTGGCCGAAGGCGGCGGCGAGCCGGCGGGCGGCGCGGCGGTGACTTGCGCGCGCGCGAGAGGGAGCGCGAACGAGGTCACGGCGAGGAGGAGGATTCGTGTCGGGAGCTTCATGGTGGTGATGCCCGACCCAAATTGGACTCCCGAGAGAAGGGGCGCCGTGTGCCCCATGGCGCGTTCGCGGCGCCTGCTGTTTCCTTCGTCGGCATGATCCGTTTCAGGTTCGAAGGGTCGAGCGGCCGAGCGCGCCGCAATCTCAGTCCTCCGCGGAGGACACCCCTACAGGCGAGGCGGACGGAAGGCGCCCGTGGCGCGCGGCGCAAGCGCAATTCGTGTCAGCACGCGCGGCCGGGCCGCCCTCCGCCGGTTACGGCAAATCGTAAACCTCGAGCAGCACCGCGCCAGGCGTGCCGTCGCCGCTCTTCACCTGCACGGTGTAAGCGGCGGGCGTCAGCGAGAGGACAAGGGCCGAATCGGCGCTTGCCTCGTCGAGCAGGCGAAACGCACCGGCCCGATCGAAGGCGTCGAGCAGGCCCTCGGCCACGACGCGGGACGAAACCGTTCCGGTAGCCGTCCCCCAGCCTGAATTCGTGGAGATGAGTCGCTCCCCCTGATAAACATTGAGGATCGGGCGGGCCAGCGCGTCGTTGACGCCGAACGCGCTCAACGTCGGGCCCACGGCGCGAACGAGCAGGTTGCGATTCGAAACGCCGGATATCACGAAGCCGCTGACCAGTGCGTCCGTGCCCGAGGCCACGCGCGCGAGCGTGGAAATATTCACAATCGCGTGATCCTTCGAGCCGGCCGGCGAACCGCTGAAGATATGGGTCAGCTTGCGGCCTTCGCCCACCTTCATGCCGACAAAGCGACACGCAACGCTGGGGCCGCCGTTATCGTAAACCTCCAAGATGCCATACTGCAGATTGCCGGGGAAAACTCCGCCGGAATACGGTCCCCCCTTCGTCGACCCATCGCTCGTAAGGGCGGCGCCATGCAACACCGTCACCGGTGCGCCGCCGCCCGTGGCGTAGTCGGAATTGGTGCCGTCGTCGAACGCGAGCCCGTGCATGTCGCCGGAGATGAGCGCGAGGTTGGTGATGCGGTTGTCGCGGATGAAATTCGCGAGCTCGGTGCGCTCCATCGTGTGACCGCCCCACGAGTCGTCGCCGAGTTGGGCGGGAGCGATCCACGGATCGGGGCAGACCCAGACGATGAGCGGGAAACCGCTATCGCGGGCGTTGATGAGCTCCTGTTTGAACCACGCTTTCTGGGCTGTGCCCATCTTGGTTTTCGACGTGGATTCCTTCGCGGTCGACGCGCTGGCGCCGCTCCGCAGATCGGTCATGATGAAACGCACCCGTCCGATCGTGAACGCCTGCGCCATCGTGCCACCAGCGGAACCGAGCGGATAGTGCGGGACCCGCTCGCGGAAGACGGCGCGCGCGGTGTCACGCCCGATGGCCGTCGTGTCGGCGTTGTTGCCGGCATAATCGTGATCATCCCACATGTAGGCGACTGGCACGCTCCGATAAAGCGCACCCTGCTGCGGATGACCCAGCACCTGATCGTAATTCGAGCGGTATTCCTCGTGGTTCGTGCTGTTCGTATCGCTGTAATGGAGATCACCGACGTTGATGAAGAGCAGCGGACGCTCTTCCATGATGGCCGTGTAGGCGCGCTGGTCGGGCGCGCGATAGTCGCCGCACGAGGCGAACGCGATCCGGAAGGAGGATTTGCCGAGCGGGAACGTGCGAAACCGCCCGCGGGACTCGACCTCGGTCCGGAGCGACCCAGCCACCTCAATCCCATAGTAGTAGTCCGTGTCAGGCAGGAGTCCCTGCACCGTCAGCTTCACCGCATTCCCTGCGCCCGCGGCCGAATTGACCGCCGCGGAATATGTCCCCGGTGTAAGGCTGGGGTTGATACTGACGAGCAGGCGCGTGCGCAAAGCGGGCGCATGCAATCGGACCGCCACCGTCGCGCTCGTGGGCGTGATATTTCCACTCCAAACGCCACCGACGAAGGGTGAGTTCCCCTGTCCCCAAGCCATCGCCGCCACGGCAAAAAACGACAGGAGGAGGCGATGAAGGCGCATGGGGTTCGAAAGGGCGGTAAATGTCCTAGCCCGCATATTTCATGCTTTCTGCGTCCTTTTTCCGGCGTTGGTCGGCGGACAGGCGGTGAGCTTGCGTGAGCGTGCGTCCTCTGCGGGCTAAAAGCAAAACCGCTTGGGGTTTTGCACTTAGCCCGGATCGCCAAAACGGTTGAATCGGTAGACTTGATCCGAGCACAGAGTGTAGGGTCGCTGGCGAGTAGAGCATGAAATATCCGGGCTAGGGGTGAGGACGCATCAGACTCCTAATCTGTAACAGGGTCGCAAGGGAAATGTCCCTAAAGCAGCAAAACTTCTGAAAGGTGTAAGCTATCAGGGTGATTGAAGCACGAACAGGGGTTTCCCGTGATCGCTTGCCGAGAGGAGGGGGAATACTTTCGCTCCCTCCCAGATCCTTTTTTAGCAATTTTTGCGCATAATAAACGTTAACCACCACCCAGCACTCACCGTCTCGGAAGCATCTAAGCCTAATGCCCGTGTCTCGCTCCATCCTCCATCGCCTGATTGCTCTCGCCGCGTTCTTCGCGGCCTGCGCCGGACTTCGCGCGGAGCCTGTTATCAACGAATTCATGGCGGCGAACACCGCGACGCTGGCGGACGAGGACGGGGCATTTTCCGATTGGCTTGAGCTGCATAATCCTGACGCGTTGGAGGTTAACCTATCGGGCTGGTATTTGTCGGACTCCGCTTCAAACAAGACCAAGTGGCAATTCCCGGCGGTGACCCTGCAACCCGGCGGTTTCTTGGTGATTTTCGCCTCCAACAAGAACCGCACCGCTGCCGGAGCGACGCTCCACACGAATTTCGCCCTCGGTGCGAGTGGCGAATACCTCGGGTTGATTAAGCCCGACGGCGTGACCGTCGCCTCGGAGTATGCCCCGGCGTTCCCTATTCAACAGAATGATGTTTCGTATGGTTACGGTGTTGTGGGCGGAACGGCGGGTTTCCTCGGCCAGCCGACTCCGGGAGCGCCCAACGCCGCAGCCAGCAACGGAGGCGGCAGCGGGCTCTTCGATGTCGTTGCGTTTTCGCGCGGCTCCGGGCCTTTTCGGAACGCGTTCTCGCTCGAACTCTCGGGGGCGAGCGCCGGCCAGGAGATTCGTTACGAACTCGTCCTCCCGAGCGCGAAAAGCAACGCATCCGAACTGACAGCGGCATCGCCACGTTATACGGCCCCGATTCCCGTCGCCGCGTCGGTCATCGTCAAAGCCGCCGTCTTTTCGGCCGACGGCACGCAACGCGGCGCCGTTCGCACTGCCTACTACTCCAAGCTGGGCGCCTCGCTCTTCAACTTTTCCAGCCATCTGCCGGTGATGGTGATCGACAGCTTGGGCACGGGCGACCTGCAAAAGGACGGCATCGATCATGAGTCGTGGATCTACACCTACGCCCCCCGCAGCAACAACGCGCCGAATTTCAACGCCAGTCCCGGTCTGATCAGCCCGCTGACTACCACCGTGCGCGGCGCCTCGTCCGCCGAGTTTCCGAAGAAGGGCTACAACATCAAATTCACCGACGAGCTGGGCAACAAGCGCGCGCAAGGGTTGCTTGATCTCCCTGCCTATCAGCGCTGGGCCCTCGTGGCGCCGTGGTCCTTCGACTTCAGCTACATCAACAACAGCTTCGTCTACTCCCTCTCCAACCAGATGGGCCGCTGGGCGCCCCGCACGCGCCTCGCCGAAGTCTTCTTCAATGCCAATGGCGACGACATCGACTCCACCGACTACGCTGGCATTTACATTGTCTCGGATCGCATCGAGGCCGCCCAAGGCCGGGTGGATATCGCTTCCCTTTCGACCAACGATGTTTCCGGTTCCGCCGTCACCGGCGGCTACATCCTGAAGATCGACTACAAGGACGACGACGAGCTCGGCTGGATGACGCAGCGTGGCTATCCGGACAATGGATACTCATCCGTCGTGCTGGTCTCCCCGAAAGCGGATGAGGTGGCGCCGGCCCAGGTCGATTACATCCGCGATTACGTGCAACGGATGGAAAACGCTCTCTTCCGCGATCGCGAGACCGGCTGGTCCCAGCGCAGCTACCTCGACTACATCGATCGCGGCGCGTGGATCGATCACCACCTCCTCAACACCTTCGTCTGCAATCCCGACGCCTTCGTGCGCAGCGCCTACTTCACCAAGGACCGCAACGGGAAGCTCGCCGCCGGTCCCGTATGGGATTTCGACCGCGCGATCGGTTCGTATTGGGACGAGCGCTCCTTCCGCTACGACGTGTGGTCTGGCGTCGGCGGGACGGATGTCTGGCAGGCCGGTTGGTGGGGCATCATCGCGCGCGATCCCGAATTCATGCAGGACTGGGTCGACCGCTGGCAGTCGCTGCGCCGCTCGGAACTCTCCACCGACAATCTGCGCTCGCTCATTGATTCGCTCGCGGCGGGTGTTGGCACGGCCGCCGCCAATCGTGACGCGGCCCGCTGGCCCGACAATGTCAGCCCATGGGGCGGCTACGAAGGCTCCATCACGCGCATGAAGGGCTGGATTGGCGAACGCGCCCGCTGGATCGATCAACAATTCGTGGCAGCCCCGACCGTGGTGGCTTCCAGCGGCTCGATCGAGTTCGCGCCGCCCGCCGGCGCCCAGCTCGCTTACACGCTCGACGGCTCGGACCCGCGTTCCCTCGGCGGAGAGATCGCTCCGAACGCCATGCTCACATCCGCGCCGCTCATCGTCCCGGCTTCCAGCAACGTCCACGTCCGCAGTTACCGCGCGGATCTGCGCGAAGTATTTCCAGGCAGCCCGTGGAGCTCCGCCGTGGGGGGCGACGAGTCATCTCCCCTCACGCCCCGCGCCCGCTTGGTTAACATTTCCAGCCGCGCCGCAGTCGGTGCGGGTGACGATGCGCTGATTCTGGGCGTGGTCGTCGCTGATACCGAGTCGAAGCGCTATCTTTCGCGCGCAGTTGGCCCCGGGTTGGCGGCGTTTGGAGCTACGGGCGTCGTGCCGGATCCGCAGTTGAGCATCTACGGCAGCAACGGCGTCGAACTCTTCCGCAACAACGGCTGGGGGTTCGGTCCCGACGCTGCGCGCCTGCCCGCGTATTCGCGCTCGGTCGGCGCCTTTCCGCTCGCCGCCGGCAGCTCGGATTCCGCGCTCGCGAACGCAGTCGCTGCGGGCAACTACACGGTTCAAGTCACCACGCCCACCGGCCAGAAGGGCGTGGGCCTGGCCGAGCTCTACGAGCTGGATGGCAACGGTCGGACCGTGAATCTCTCGACCCGCGCTCGCGTTCGCACGGGCGATGGCGTGCTCATCGGCGGCTTCGTGGTGCAGGGCCCCGCCTACAAACGGATGCTGATTCGCGCGGTGGGCCCGACACTCAAAGCCTTCGGTCTCACCGAAGCCCTCGCGGACCCCGTCCTTACCGTTTACTCTGGTTCAGAGGTCGTCACCAGCAACGACCGTTGGGAATTCTCCGATACCGCCGCCGCCGTCGCTGCCGCCAGCAAGACCGCCGGCGCCTTTGCCTTGGCCGCGAACAGTCAGGATGCCGCTCTCCTCATCACCCTCCCGCCCGGCGCCTACACCGTCGAGGTGAAGGGCAAGGGCGAGACCGAGGGTGTGGCACTCCTCGAGATCTACGAGGTGCCGTAAGCGGCGCCTCGGGCCGGATGGCGGAGGACGCACGACCCGGCAGCGCGGGTCCCCGCCGCACCGACGAATTCGCGTCTGAAAACACAAGAGCCGCTCCCTTGAGAGGAGCGGCCCGTGTGACCTAACACCAAGCAAACCGTAAGAACTACAAACATTCACCGTTCTTGCGAACAGTGCTGACTACACGGAGATAGACGGGCTCGAAGTCGAAATGCTCAAAATTTGCGCGAGAATTTTTCAGAATTTCACACACGTTGGTTAAACCGTTGAAATATCGTTTTTTGCGCGGACGAACTATTTATGAACGCGCCCCCGAATCTCCGGCGGACGCCCCCGACCCGACTCAGTCCGGCATCGCCGATTCCACGCGGAATTCCGCGGGTAACGTCACCCGCTGCGGATGCGCCTTCAGCGGATAGTGGAAGACGTGTCCCTCGTAGTTGCGAAAGATGATTTCCTCGTCCGTCACCTCTTCCACGTAGTCGGGATTAATCGGCACCTTGCCGCCGCCGCCGGGCGCATCGATCACGTATTGGGGCACGGCATAGCCTGTGGTATGGCCGCGCAGCGCGCGGATGATTTCGAGGCCCTTGCGCACATCGACTTTGAAGTGCGCCCCGCCCGTGATCAGATCCATCTGATAGAGGTAGTAAGGCCGCACGCGCATCCGCAGCAACCGATGCACCAGGGCCTTCATCACGTCGGCGTCGTCGTTGATGCCCTTGAGCAACACGCTCTGATTGCCCAAGGGCACGCCGGCGAACGCCAGCCGCTCGCACGCCGCCCGCAATTCCGCGGTCGCTTCCTTCGGATGATTCACGTGGATGCTCATCCAGATCGGCCCGTATTTTTTGAAAATCTCGCACAACTCCGGCGTGATCCGCTGCGGGAGGAACACCGGGATGCGCGACCCGATGCGGATGAACTCCACGTGCTTGATCGCCCGCAGCCGCGAGATCAGGTGCTCGAGCTTCTTGTCCGACAGCAGCAGCGGATCGCCCCCGGAAAGCAGCACGTCGCGAATCTCCGGATGCGCCTCGATGTAGCGCAGACCCTGCTCGAACTCCGGGTGGAAATTGTAGTCCTGCGCGTTCGAGACCAGCCGGCTCCGCGTGCAGTAGCGGCAATAGGCGGCGCAGCGATCCGTCACCAAAAACAGCACCCGATCCGGATAGCGATGCACGAGACCGCTCACCGGCGAATGCTCGTCCTCGCCCAGCGAGTCCAGCCTCTCGCCCTCGGAAATCACCATCTCGCCCGCCCGCGGAATCACCTGCTTGCGAATCGGGCAATTCGGGTCGTTGCGGTCGATGAGGTTGAAAAAATACGGCGTGATCGCGAGCGCCAGCTTCTGGTTCGCATGCTCGCAGCCGGCCTTCTCATCCGGCGTCAGCGACATGAGCTGCTCGAGCTGGCCAGTCGTCGTGATCCGGTGCTTGAGCTGCCACGTCCAATCGCGCCAGTCGCTTTCCGGGATGTGTTGCCAGAGTCCCTGGCCCTCGAACCAGGCGGCGCGATCTTCGGTGTAAGGCATTATTTCGCGGAAGAGTTAGGAGGCTAACCACCCGCTGTCAAATGGCTGCCCCAGAATCCCCGCCCGCCAGGGGCACAGCCACGTGCGCCCGGGGCGGGAACAGCCCTCCGCGCCGACTATTCCCCAACTTTTCCGCGAAACCACTTGGCAGCATGCACCCGACGCATTTTCGTTCGGCTTTAATGTCTTCAACCAAGCCCGCAGTTCTCGCGCTCGAGGATGGTTCGATTTTTCGCGGCCGTGCCTTCGGCGCCGACGCCACCGTTTCCGGCGAATGCGTGTTCAACACGTCGATGACCGGCTATCAGGAGATCCTCACCGATCCTTCCTACTTCGGCCAGATCGTCACGATGACCGCGGTGCAGATCGGCAATTATGGCGTGAACGACGAGGACACCGAGGCCCGCGCGCCGAAGTGCTCCGGTTTCGTGGTGCGCGAACTCTCGCCCGTCGTCAGCAACTGGCGCAGCCGGCTCGGCCTCGGCGACTACCTGAAGAAATACGGCATCCCCGGCATCAGCGAAGTCGATACGCGCGCCCTCACCAAGAAGCTGCGCGTCGACGGCGCGATGAAATGCTGCCTCAGCACGCTCCCGCTCAGCGACGAGGAGGCGGTCCGCAAGGCGCGCGCCTGGGAGAGCATCGTCGGGGCCGACTACGTGAAGGACGTCACCTGCCCCGCCCCTTTCCTCTGGCGGGCCGATGACCCCGCGAACCACAACACGCCCTACCTTCCCGTGGGCACGACGATGAACGCGCTTGCGGTGCCCGCCAAGAAATTCCGCGTCGCCGCCTTCGACTACGGCGCCAAGCACAGCATCTTCCGCCAGCTGGTGAACCACGGCTTCGAGGTGCAGGTCTTCCCGGCCAAGGCCGGCGCCGACCTGATCCGCGAGCACAAGCCCGACGCGGTGTTCCTCTCCAACGGCCCCGGCGATCCCGCCGCCCTGCCGTATATCCACAAGACGGTTACGGCACTCCTCCCGGAATACCCGATGTTCGGCATCTGCCTCGGCCACCAGATGCTGACGCACGCGCTGGGCGGTTCGACCTTCAAGCTCAAGTTCGGGCACCGCGGGGGCAACCAGCCGGTGAAAAACCTCGAGACCGGCCGCGTCTCGATCACCGCGCAGAATCACGGCTTCGCCACCGACGCCAAGTCGATCGAGCAGCGCGGCGCCAAGATCACCGAGATCAATCTCAACGACCACACGGTCGAAGGCCTGCGCCACGCCACGCTGCCGGTGTTCAGCGTGCAGTATCACCCCGAGGCCGCGCCCGGACCGAACGACGCGGATCCGCTTTTCGTCGATTTCTACAGGATGGTCGAAGCCCGGAAGGCCGGGAGAATCTAGCCCGCATATTTCATGCTTTCTGCGTCCTTTTTCCGGCGTTTGCCGGCGGACAGGCGGTGAGCTTGCGGGAGCGTGCGTCCTATGCGGGCTGAAAGCAAAACCGCCTGGGGTTTTGCACTTAGCCCGGATAGCCAAAACGGTTGAATCGGTAGACTTGATCCGAGCACACCGTGTCGGGTCGCTCGCGAGTAGAGCATGAAATATCCGGGCTAGGCCGCGTCGTAGCGGCCGTTCCGAACGGTAGGGGCGGTTGTCCCCCACCGCCCTTTTCCGGACGTCCGAACGCACAATGAGGGCGGTTTACGGATATCCGCCCCACCACTACTTCGCCGCGCGATAGCGCTCGAGTTGTGCACGGAGTCCGCTCGCCGCGGCGGAATCATTCTCGGCCGTCGCGTCCAATTCCCGAATCACCTGCTCGAGAATCCGACAGGCCGCCGCCGGGTGATTCGTCGCAAAGAAACCCTCGGCGATCTGCGCAACCAGCCGCTGCCGCGCCGCGGCCGAAATCTCTCTCTTCGGCGCTCCCTCGACCGCCCGCCGATACCGGTGCCACGCCTGCGCCGCGTCCCCCTGTCTCGCCAGCAACATCGCCCAGTTGTAGGCCGGCTCCCGCCAGTCCGGGGCCAGATGGAGCGCCGCGCCAAAATGTTCCTGCGCCTCCCGCACCCGATTCCCTCGCGCCATCTCGAGCGCGATCTGGGCATGGCGCGCGGCCGCGAGCGGCACGCCGTCGACCGTCGCCTCCGCCGCGATTCTTTTCGCATCCAGCCCTGCTTCCGTCGCCAGTAATTCCCCGCGCGCATTCGCTCCGCGCGCGAAATGGAAGAAAATCCAGCGTCGATAATAGGCCTGTCGCACGCCCTCGTGCCCCGCCACGTCGATCACGCGCCGCAGCAGCGTGTCGGTGCTCGCCCAATATCCAAGCTGCGCGCGCTGCCTGAATCCGAGTATCAGCACGACCACCACGCCCACGCCCATCGCCGCCCACCGCCAGCCTCCGCTGGCTCTCACCACGGCAAACGCGACCGCGGCTGCCACCACGATCGCCGCCAGGTAGTGATAGCGATCGGCGGGATGATAGGGGCGGTCGTTGAGCCCGAGCATCGGCACCAACACCGCCAGGTGCGCCAGCCACAGCAGCCAGAGCCCATCGCGTCCCCGCCGCCGCCAGCCCAGCAGCGCCGTCACACCGAGCACGAGCACCGCCGCCAGCAGCGTTCGCGCGCCGCGCTCGTCCAGCTCGATCAACCACGCCGGCACGGGCGTCAGGCCCGTCGGCCACCACGGCTTCCACACGTAATAAAACCACGCCTCGACCGCCTGCTGCACGCGCATCCAGAAACCGAATTCGCTCCACGGCGGCGGCGGCGGCCAGAAGGCCGACGCCGCCCGGCCCGCCCGCACCGTCACCGCAAACACGCTGAGGCACGGCACCGCCACCAGCAGTTTCTCGAGCAGCACCCTTCGCCATCCGCCGGGCGGCCACGGCGTCAGCCCCCGCCGCGCCGCCCGCTGGAACTCCGCCGCATCGATGAGCAGGAAAACCCCCACCAGTCCGAGCGCGATCGGATAGGTCAGCAACGACGCGGAATACAACAGCGCCGCCCCCACCAGCCACCGGACCCGGCGCGCCCGCGGCGCTTCCACCACCCTCCATGATCGCAGGTAGGCCAGCACGCTGAGCAGTGCAAACGCCCCGGCGACGCCATACATCAGACCCGAGGCCCAGCCGATCGTCTCCGCCCGGAACGGATGCAGCGCCCACCACGCCGCGCCCAACCCCGCCGCCGGCGGCAGCCACTTCCGTTCCCCGTCAGCCCCGTAACGCCGCAACAGCGCCAGCAGCACGGCGAACACCAGCGCGGAATTCACCGCGTGCAGCCCGACGTTGGCGAAATGGTAGCCTACGGGCGACAACCCCGACCATGCATACACCACCGAAAACGAGAGCCAGCCCAGCGGAATGTAGCGCCGCATCGTGGTGGCATCGGTGAACATCCACTGCAAGCGCTCGACCGAAGGCGGCCCGAGGTGCGGATTGAAGATCAGGTTGATGTCATCATCCATCGCCACGAACTCGAACGTCGGCACGTCCCGCGCCGGCCCGCACGCCAGCACGGCGACCAGCAACGCCCACCGCCACGCCAGCCGCCTCGGCCCGCCCGCTGGTGGCACCGGCTTCACGCGTTCACCCGAGCCAGTCTTCGAACTTTGCCGCATCCTCCGGCGTATCCACGCCGATGGTCGGATCCTCGGTCACATCGCACGCGATCTCGTAGCCGTTCTCGAGCACCCGGAGCTGTTCAAGTTTTTCGATCTGCTCAAGCCGGCCGGCCGGCAGGGTCGCAAATTTTTGCAGCAAATCCTTGTGGTAGCCGTAAAGCCCCAGGTGCTTCAGGCACGGGTTGGCCTGCACCCACGCATCGTCCACCACCCCGCCCCGATCGCGCGCGAAGGGCACCGGCGAACGGGAGAAAAACAACGCGCGCCGCGCCGCCGTCGCGAGCACGACCTTGACCTGGTTGGGATTCGCAAAATCCACCGCCCGCCGAAACGGCGTGGCCAGCGTGGCCATCGGCGCCCCGCCTGACAGCAACCGCGCCAGCATCCGGATCTGCGCGCCGGTCACCAGCGGTTCGTCGGCCTGGACATTGATGACATGCTCGGCCCGCACCGTCCGGTTGGCCTCGGCCAGCCGGTCCGTGCCGGTCTGATGCGCCGCGTTGGTCATGATCACCTGGAAACCCGCCCGCGTGACACAGTCCCGCAGGAGCTCGTGGTCGACCGCAAAATAAAGGGGAAACTCCGGCGCCTCCCCGGCGATGCGCTCGGCCACCCAGAGCAGGAGGGGCCGGCCTTTGATGGGGTGCAACAGTTTGCGCGGAAATCGCGTCGACTCCAAGCGACATGGAACGATGATTGCGGTCTGTGCCATCGCGTGCAGCCTGAGGCCCGGTTTTTGGGTTGCAAGCCACCGCCACGGCCCGGATTTTGGCCGGTCTTTCCCGCCGACATGAACAAAAGCGACGCCTCACCGGCCACCAATTCCCTCACCAAGGAGCTGGTCGTGCAGAACAAGATGGGCATTCACGCCCGCCCCGCCGCCATGATCGTGCGCATCACGAACAAGTTCAAAGCCGAGGTCTTTGTTGAAAAGGAGGAGGAGCAGGTGAACGGCAAGAGCATCATGGGCTTGATGATGCTCGCCGCCGGCAAAGGCTCGAAGGTGAAGTTCATCGCGACCGGCGCCGACGCTCCCAACATGCTCGCCGAGATCGAAGCGCTCTTCACCCGCAAGTTCGACGAGGCGTAAGTCGAATCGCAGAAGCGCGAAAGGACGGAAGCGTGGAAGCGAACCGCGCAAGCGTCGGGCCTTCCTTCCGCTTTTTCGCCCTTCCGCGTTTCCGCGATCAAATCCCGAAGAACGCCCGCGCGTTCCTCGTCGTCGCCTCCGCCAGGTCCTCATAGCTCACGCCGAAGACTTCCTTCGCCGCAAATTCCGCCGTGTGCCGCACGAAGGCCGGCTCGTTCGGCTTTCCGCGATGCGGCATCGGCGTGAGATACGGCGCATCGGTCTCGATCATGCAGCGCGCCAGGCCCTGCGCCTTCGCCGCGGCGCGAATCGCCTCCGCGCTCTTGTAGGTCAGAATTCCCGTAAACGATCCGAACCCGCCCCGCCGCGTGAGCTCCGCCATCTCCGCCTCACCCTCGGTGAAACAGTGAAACACCACGCGGCTCCAATCGACGCCGCTCGCTTCGATCAGCTCGACACATTCGCGGAATGCCCCGCGCGAGTGCACCACCACCGGACAGCCCAGCCGCTTCGCAATCGCAAGCTGGGCCGCAAACGCCGCGCGCTGCCACGCGAAGATCTGCTCCGCCGCCGCGATCTCCTTCGGCAGGTGAAACCGATCGAGCCCGCATTCGCCGAGCGCTTGGGGTCGCGGGGCAGCGGCATCTTGCCGCTGATTCTGCGGCGAGCCGCCGCCACTCCAAAACTCCTCGATCTGCGTCACCGCCCCCTCCCAGCCCGCCTCCACCGAACACGGATGCAGGCCAACCGTGTAACGCACGAAGCCCGTGGCCGCATGCTGCGCGGCCAGTTCCCGATACGGCGCCCAATCCTCCGGCGAGGTTCCGATCGTGATCATCGCCTCGACGCCCGCCTCCCGCGCCCGCGCCAGCGCACCATCCAGGGTGCCGTGGCGGACAAACGATTCCAGATGCGTGTGCGTGTCGATCAGACCCATATCAGCAAAGATACAGCGCGCCATATCGCTCGCGCAAATACGCAACGAAATGTCGCGGCGAAAGTTCCTCCCCCGTCACCCGCCGCACCAGGTCGAGCGCACTTTGCCGCCGACCCTGGGCGTGGATGTTCCCCCGCAGCCACGCGAGCAGCCAACTGAAGTCGCCCCGCGCGAAGTCCTCCTCCCATTCCGGTCGCAGCACCCGCACGCGCGCCCAGAGTTGGGCCGCCATCATGTTGCCCAGGCAATAGCTCGGAAAATAGCCGAACGCGCCGTCGCTCCAGTGCACATCCTGGAGCACGCCTTCGCGGTCCGTGCCGGGTTCCAGCCCGATCAACTCGCGCGACGCCGCCCGCCACGCCGCCGGCAGATCGCGCACCGCGAGTTCGCCGGAGAAAAGTTTTCGCTCCAGCTCGAAGCGCAGCACGATGTGCAGATTGTAGGTCACCTCATCCGCCTCGACGCGAATGAGCGTCGGCTCGACCGCGTTGATCGCGAGATAAAGCTCATCGGACGTCACCGCCGCCGTCTGCGCCGGAAACAGCTCCCGCCAGCGCGGCTCGAAATGCCGCCAGAACGCCCGGCTCCGCGCCACTTGGTTTTCCCAGAGCCGGCTCTGCGACTCGTGCATCGCCATGCCCGCGGGCAGGCCGGGCGCCGTGCCGAGCCAGGCCGCCGGCAGCCCCTGCTCGTAAAGCCCGTGCCCCGTCTCGTGGATCGAAGCGAACAGCGCATCGAGCGGCTGGTCCTCGCGATAGCGCGTCGTCATCCGCACGTCGCTGCCGGTGCCGGAACAAAAAGGATGCAACGAAACATCGATGCGCCCGCGCGCATAATCGAACCCGATCCGCTCCGTCACCTCCCGCAGGAAGGCGCGCTGCCCCTCGACGGGAAAACCCCGCAGCCGCTCCCCGATCGCGCGCGCCCGCTCCGCCGCCGGCGACGCCGTGATCGCCTGCATGAGGGGAACGAGTTCGCGCCTCAACTCGTCGAACAGCCGGCCCACCGCCGCGGCCGTCAGCCCGGGATCATGCTTGTCGATCATCGCATCGTAGGGCGCGTCACCACGGCCCAGATACGCCGCTTCCCGGCGGGCCAGCTCGAGATTCTTCTCCAGCACGGGCGCGAAGGCGGCGAAATCGTCGGCCGCCTTCGCGCGGGCCCACGCGTGATATCCGCGGCTGCCCTGCGCCGCCTTCTCCCGCACGAAATCCGCCGGCAACTTCGTCGCCCGGTCGTAGTCGCGCCGCGCGTCGGCCACAATCGCGCGCGCGTCGGGCGCTGACGGCCTTCCCGCGTCGGCCTCCAGCCCACCGAGCAGTTCCCCGATCCGCGGATCGCTCGCCGCCGCGTGCTGCACCTCCGCCAGCACCGCGTGCTGGGTCGCGCGCTGCTCCGCGGCGCCGGGCGGCAGGTTCACCTGTTCGTCCCAGCCCAGGAGCTCACCGACGGTGCCCAGCGTGTGGGCCCGCTGCAGCCGGGCGACGAGTTCGGTGAGGGCGCTTTCATGAATCATGCGTCAAATGAAGCCGGGCCGCGCGGCGACGCCAGATTGTTGTCGCGCCACGCGCATCCGCCCGCAGCTTTCCCGTGATGTCCGGCGCCCGACTGATGTGGGCCGTCACCTTTGCGGCGGCCGTGCTTCCCCTCGCCTTCGCCGCGTTTACACAGCACGCGTGGGAGGATTATTTCATCACGCTCCGCGCCAGCAGGAATCTGGTCGAGGGCCACGGCCTGGTCTTCAACCCCGGCGAGCGCGTCCACACCTTCACCTCGCCGCTCGGCGTCCTGCTCCCCGCGCTCTGCACCGCGATCGCCGGTGTGCCGCGCGAGGAGCTGGCCCTGTGGCTCTTTCGCGCGCTGAACGCCACACTGCTCGGCGCCAGCGCCTGGCTCGTCTGGCGGCGCGCCACCGCCGCGCGCGTGGGCGCAGTCGGCGGCGTGCTGCTGTTCGGGCTCATCTTCACCGACGCCAAGCTGATCGATTTTTCGATCAACGGCATGGAGACGGCGATTCTCGCGTTCTTCGTGCTGCTCTTGTGGAGCGAACTGGAGGCGCCCGCCGGCCCGCGCGTGCCGGTCCTCGCCGCCGCGGTCGCCGGCCTGATGTGGACGCGGCCCGATGCCTTCATCCTCGGCGCGGCGCTGCTGCTTCCGCGCGGGCTGATCCGCGAACGCCGCGCCGACGCGCCGCCCGTGCCGTGGTCGCCGCTGGTGCGCGGCGTGCTCCTCGGCGGTCTCCTTTATGTCCCGTGGTTCGCCTGGGCCTGGTGGTATTACGGCACGCCCGTGCCGCACACCGTCACCGCGAAGGCCGCCTACACCGCACCGGTGCAATGGGCCCACCTCGCCCAGCTTCCCTGGCTCACGCTCACCGGCCGCTCGGCGCTGCTCGATCTCTTCCTGCCCTCGTATTCAAGTTTTGGAGGCTGGCCCGCCTTCCTCCCGCGCGTCGCCCACGCGCTCGGCGGCATCGCGGCTTTTGCCTGGCTGGTGCCGCGATTCTCCGTCACCGCCCGGCGCGCCTCGCTCGCGGTGTTCATCGGCATGTTCTACCTCGAGTCGATTATCCTGTTTCCCTGGTATGTGCCGCCGTGGACGATCCTCGCCGCCATCGCGCTCGCGCTGGTGATCGATGAATTGCACGGCCACGCGCAAGCGCAGGACCGGCGCGCCCTCGCGCTGGGGCTGCGCGTCACCGCCATCAGTCTGGTCGCCTTTCAACTCGCCGTGCTCGCCGCCAGCGCGTGGCAGATGCGGATCGAGCAGCGGCTCGTGGAAACAGGTGTGCGCCGCACCATCGGGGAATGGCTCCGCACCCACGCGGCGCCGGGCGACACCGTGTTCCTCGAGCCGCTCGGCTACATCGGCTATTTCTCGCAACTGAAGACCTACGACTTTCCCGGGCTCAGTTCCCCCGAGGTGGTCGCCGCCGTGAAAGGCGGCGCGCGACGCTACACCGACGTCATCGCGCGCTTGCAACCTGGCTGGGTCGTCCTCCGGCCGCACGAAGCGGCCCGGCCGGAATTCGCCCGCACGCGCGTTCTTGAAAATTACGACCTCGTCAAATCCTGGAGCGCGCTCCCGCAGCTCGACGCCGTGACCTTCCTCCCCGGCCGCACCTGGGTCGAGGGCGAGTCGCAGTTCATGCTCTTCCGCAAAAAACCCGCGCCTTGAGGGGCGCGGGGTTGGAAGCTGATCATGAATTCCGGTTAGTTCGCGCGGACGACGATCCCGCCGCCGCTCGAGCGCAGCTTCAGCAGCGGTCCGCCGCCGTTGACCGCGCCGGCCAGCCGGCTGCGATCGCGGCTCGCCTTCTCCAAGGTGAGCGTAAGTCCCTCCGCGTCGACATCGCCGCCGCTGGTCGAGGCATCGAGGCGGAACGCCGCGGCCTTGTCGACCGACACCCGCACGCTGCCGCCCGACGTGCTGAGCGAGCATTCCTCCTTCAGCGCTCCCGTAATATTTGCCCGGATACTGCCGCCGCTCGTGTGGGCGCGCAGCGTGTTGGCGACGGCCTCAATCTTGATGCTGCCACCCGAGGTCGAGAGATCCGCCGGTCCGGCCACCCGGCCCACGCTGATGTTGCCACCCGAAGTCTTCAACTCGACCGCGCCCTGCGCCTCGTCGAGCGTGATGCTTCCGCCCGAGGTGCGGGCATCGACCGGGCCGCCCATTTTCCCGAGCTTGATGCCGCCGCCCGACGTGCGGAGCTCGGCCTTGCCGCTGAGATCGCCGACGGCGATGCCCCCGCCGGACGTATGCAGGTCAGTCGCGTAGGTCGCGGGCACCGTCACCACAAAGTCCACCTGCACCGGCGGCCACGAACCCATCCGGAAGCCGGACGGCTGGCGCTCGTATTTCGACACCACGCGCACGTCATTGCCATTCTGCTCAAACGTGAGCTCGAGTTTCTTGAGCAATTCGTCGGCCTCGGCTTCCGAGTTGGCGCGAATCTTCTGCTTCGCGGTGACACGCACCACGCCATCGGCGGAGGGCGAGACGCGGATTTCACCGCCCTGAGTCTCGACGCGGAGCGTGCCGGCGCCGGTCACGGGAAAACTTTTCTCAACGATGCGATCAACGCGGGCCTGGGCGATGATCGCGGAAACGGCGGCAATGCCAGCCGCGAGAAGGAAACGAAGGGAGGTGTTCATGCGGGGGAGGATGAACCGAGAACCCACGCCGCCCGCAAAAGTTACGGAATTCTTGGTCGGCGCGGTTATCCTTAACCGCCCTTCGGGCGGGTCCAAATCCCCCACAAGGGCGATTAAGGATAATCGCCCTGCCTCCGCACGCCTACACCTTCGCGCTGTTGTCGCACTTGAAGTGGACCTGCGACCGACGCTGCGCGTGCTGCCGCAAGGCCGACGTCTGGGCCGGATCGCGCCGCTGAATCAGAAAGCGTTGCCGGGCCGCCGCCGCCTCCGCCGCCGCGAGGGCTGCGACGCACACGAGCGCCTCGGCCTTTTCCGGCAGCCGCCGGGCCGGGAAGCCGGCATTTCGAGCCAGCCAGCGCACGACTTCGTGCAGGGGATCGGCCGTGGTGGGTGCGCTTGTCATTGCAACAGAGTCGCTGCCCACGCGGCTTCGTCAAATCCAACTCGCGCGACGCCCGGGCCGATCAAGAACGGTCGTTTCACCAGATTGCCGTTCCCAGCCAGCAAGGCGATCGCCGCAGGCTCCGCCATCCCCGGCAGTTTTCCACCAAGTTTCTGCTCCCGGTAATCGCGGCCGGCGGTGTTGAAGAGCCTGCGGATCTCGCCGCCGTGGGCCGCCAGCATCGTGCGCAGTTCCGCCCCGGAAGGCGGCGTCTCACGGATCGCTCGCTCCTCGAAAGCGAGGTCGTGCGCGCGCAGCCAGGTCGTCGCCGCACGGCACGTGTCACAATTGGAGAGCGTGTAGATCCTCATTCCAGATTGCTTTCAAAGTGAGACTGATTCCGTAGCGGAGCCGCTTCGGCTCCCACCCGGAACGGGAAGCCGTTCCGCTACCATTCGGCTCATCTTGAACGCAAATTGGAATCAGCATCGCGCGAGCGCTCTTCATTTTACCCAACTCGCCTCCTGGATCACGAACTGCCACCGGCCGCGGAACTGGCCGAGCTCGCCATAAAACCGCAGCGTCGATCCTTCCGCCTGTTCGGCGCGGAGTCGGTTGCGCAGCGCTTCGTCGAAACTCCACACATCGTAAACTTCGCCGCGAAATTCCACCGCCAGCCGGGTGCCGGGCGCCACGCGGCCTTCGACGCGGAAAATCTTTCCCTTGTAGGCATCGTCGCGAATCGAGGTGCCGGCCGGCAGCTTGGTCACGTCGAGCGCGACCTTCATCGGATCGATCGACGGACGCGTGATCTTCACCACCGCCGCGTCCTCGCTGCGCTCGACCGACGCGCCCCCGGTGGGCAGATAGCGATCGGTCCGGCCGTCCTTGACCGTCGTGAAACGAGCCACGACGGGATAATGATCCGAAAAGCCGGCGCCGCGCGGCCCATCGAAGCTCCAGCGCACCGGGAGGCCCTGCGTGTCGGCGTTGAGGCCCGGAAATTTCGCGACGGAGAACGAGTTGTCCACGTATTGGACGCCGCGAAAATCGTAGACGCCGCGCGACACGATCAGGTGCATCAACGTGCCCCACTCGCCCCGATAGGTGTCGCTGCCGCGCTCGGGCGCCGGCAGCTCGAACCAGAGATTGTAGAGATCGCGCTGCGGCCCGCGCACCGCGAGCTCGTTGCCCTGCGAGCGGAGCACATCGTTCATGCCCGTCGTTTTCAGGGCGGGGTAACGCTGGCGCTGGTTGTATTGCGAATTGAAATCGCCGCCGAGGATGATGTCGGCGTTGGGATCGGCGCGCAGGATTTCGTCGAGCCGCGTGCGGAGCGTCTGGGCGTTGGCCGCGCGCGCCGGCTCCGTCACCGGATCGCTCGCGCCGGATTTCCAGTGATTCGCAAACAGATACAAGGGCGCCCCATCGACGTCGACCTGCACCTCGAGGATCGCACGCGCATTGAGCGTCGGGTGGGATTTTTGGCGCTGCACGGGAAAACGCGTGAACACCGCGCACTTGATTTCCTGTTTTCGCTCGGAAGGATCGGCCTTCACGTTGTCGCCGATCACCACGCGATAGCCGGTCACGCCCGCATCGGCGAGGGCCTTGAGCAGCAGCGCCTCCGCCGGCAGGTCGGCCACGTCGGGACCAAACTTCGCCCCAAGCATGTCCGCGAGCTTCACCCCGGCGTAGCGCGCGAGGATCGCGTCATAATTCGGCGGCACGGCGCCCGGCGTCGCGTCGACCTCGAGTTCGCAGAGCATCAGCACTTCCGGCCCGCGCCCACCCTCGAAGCGGGCGACAACCTTGGCGATGTTCTCCAGCTTGGTGAGGGCGTGCGCCCGCGTGTATCTGGCCGGCTGGTAATCGTCGTAGCCGCTCACGCCGTCGACATCGAAGAGGTTCTCGACGTTGTAGGCCACGACCAGAAACGGCCGCGCCACCGCGACGGAAAGTCCGCAGACCAACAGCAACGCACCCAGCAAGGTTCGACTCATCCCGCGAGTCTGTAGGAGCCCACACGTCGATTTCAAGGCAGCCGCGTCAGACAAAAAAACCTCCGACCGCGAGCGGTCGGAGGTTCGAGAACGGTTTATCCGTGCAAGCGGGCTTTACGGGCCGACGGCGGGGGCACCCGCCGCGACATCGACGCGGGCGAGCGCGGCGCCATAGGCCTCATAGTCGGCGGCGAGCTGGGCCCGCGCGTTGTCCCACGCGGCGTCGTTGGCCTTGCGCGCGGCGCGAATGCTCTTCTTCAGCGCGGCGGCCTTGTCCTTCACTTCGTCGTCAGCGCCCTTGAACGTCCGGCGGCCGTCAGCGCTCATCTGCGACGCCGAGCTGCGGAACGTGCCCATGGCCGCCTCGGAGGTCTTCATGCGCGTTTCGATGTCGGCGATAACCTGCTCACGCGTCGAGATCGACGCGGCGCGAATCGTCGGCGCATAGACGTGCGCGTTGATCGAGCTGGCCGCGGCGACCGTCGAACGGCCGGTCGGCAGCAAGCCCGGATCGGCCGCGATATTGGTCGGCGACGGCGTGATCGCCGGCTGCAGGATCGCGACACGCGCGGGCGGCACCGGCGGTTCAATCTTGGCGACGGGCGAGTTGGCGCCGAGTTCGTCGATGGCTTTGCCATTGGGGCCGTTGACATCATCGAAGGAACGCGCGGCCGGGAACGGCGCGCGGCTCCAGTTGCTGCCGTCCTTCACCGCGGGCGGCGTGATGACGGTCGGCTGCTGGTTGGATTGTGCGGATGCGGAGGAAAGACCGGTGGCAAGGAGCGCGCCGATCGCAAGGGAAGTAACGAGACAGGAGTGCGAATGTTTCATGGAGGGTGAATCCTCTCAGTGGAGGTTCGCCCCCTTAGTTCGCGTTGCCGTATCCACGTTGCACGTTCACCCCGGAATATACTTTGGAACGATCATCGTCCCGCATCCTGCAAGCGTGTGCAGCGCCCCAGGGCGACTGGGTGCGACGCCCCATGAAACGGGTTGGATTTGAAAGTGAAGTCAGTGCCCCCGGCCATCGCCGCACCGTCCGGCCGCGACGGTTTGTCACTTAATAAGTGACAAACGATCCCGTCCCCGCTGGGACAGCACGAGAGGTTTGTCACGTATTACGTGACAAACCTGCGGGGTGGGCCGGCCGCACCGACGTGGCCTTGGTTGGGCAAGTGACTTCACTTTCAGTTGCACCCCCATGAAACGGCGAGCGCGATCCCCATTTGACCCGCGTCGTTTTCCCCCGACATGCTGCGCGCGATGGGCTCGATCCTCGAAGTCAACGATCTGCGCGTGATGCGCGGGCGCACCACGATTCTAAAGAATATAAACTGGCACGTCGCGCGCGGAGAGCACTGGGTCATCCTCGGCGCGAACGGCTCCGGCAAGACCTCGCTGCTCAAGGCGTTGACCGGATATCTCTCGCCCACCGCCGGTGGTTTCGCGCTGCTCGGTCGCCGCTACGGCACCTGCGACTGGCGCGATCTGCGTTTTCAGATCGGCGTGGTGACGAGTGCGTTCACGGCATCGATTCCGCCGTCCGAGCGCGCGCTCGACACGGTCATCAGCGGCAAATACGCGCAGCTCGATCTCTGGCACCGCATCGCCCCCGGCGATCGCGCCGCCGCCCGACGCCTGCTGCGCGCCAGCGGGCTGCTCGCCCTCGCCGACCGCGAGTGGGCGTATCTCTCGCAAGGCGAACGTCAGCGCGTGTTGATCGCGCGCGCGCTGATGGCGAAGCCGCGGCTGCTCATTCTCGACGAACCGTGCGCTGGACTGGATCCCGTGGCGCGCGAAAACTTCCTGCTGTTCATCGAGAAACTCGCGCGCCGCCCCCGCGGCCGCACGCCCGCCCTCGTGCTCGTCACGCACCACGTGGAGGAAATCATGCCCGCGTTCACCCACGCCCTGCTGCTGCGCGCCGGCGAAGTGCACGCCGCCGGCCCGCGCGCGCTGATGATCACCGCAAAAAATCTCTCCGCGATCTTCGGCGCGCCGCTGCGGGTGGGCCGATCTGGCGGTCGACTGCGGCTCGCCTCTCGACCGGCGTGAATCCCCTCGCCGACGTCATCGACGCCCTCGGGCTCACGAGCGTCTGGACATTTCTCGCGCTCTTTCTCGCCGCGTCGTTGCTCATGATCTGGCGGCTGGAGGCGCTGCTCGATCACGGCCTCGAAGGCACCGCCCTCGGCACGCTCGTGATGCCTTACTGCTCCGGCCTCGGAAATCTGATCTTCGTCGCGCTCGCCGCTTCCCGCAACGTCCCCGGCAGCGAGGTGCTCACCAACTGCCTCGTCAACAACGTCACCAATCTCACGCTCCTGCTCGCATTGCCCGCGCTGTTCTGGGGCTTGCAGCTCGACGCCGGAAAAAAATCCGGCAAGGCCGCCGGGGGATCGTCGAAAAAAAATGCCGCCGCGGTCGGCGCGAGCCTCGAGCAGCAGCTCAACCGCCTTTCCCTGCTGCTCACGCTCACGGCGGGGCTCTTCTTCAGCGGCATCACCTGGGCGCTCGGCGCCGACGGCACGCTCGATCGCAGCGACGGCCTCGTGCTCGTGGGGCTGTTCCTGTTTTGGCAGAGCTTCCAGGTCTTCGATGTGCTCAAGCACAACGTCCGCCAGCGGCACCGCTTCGGCCCCGCGTTCTATCTCGACATGTTCATCGTGCTGCTGGGCGCCGCCGCGCTCTACTCGAGCATCGAGTGGCTCGTATCCTGGCTTTCAGGACAGCAGGGCGACTTCATCAACGCCCGGAACCTCGGCTGGCTCAGCGGCTGGCTGATGGTGCTGCCCAATGCGCTCCTCGCATTTTTCTACGCCGCGCGCCGCCGCGCCGATATCGCCTACGCCTCCCAAGTGGGCGACGGTCACATCTGCATCCCGCTCTGTCTCGGTCTCAGTGCCCTGCTGCAGCCGCTCGCCCTGCCGGCCTTCTTCGAGCTCGGCATCGCGATCCTCGCGGGCGCATCGCTCGGGCACGCGCTCTGCGTGTGGCTGGCGAACGGCCTGCCGCGCTGGATGGGCTGGCCGCTGATCGCCGGCTACGCGTGGTTTCTCGCCGCCGGTCTTGGCTGAGGTGGGGCGCGTTATCCTCAACGCGCCGTGGCCGGACATTCCCACCCGCCGGGCGACGGCGGAAGGATAAGCCGCTCTACCTATTCCAGCGGATCCGAACGGAATTTTTCGCTAAGCTCGAACAGCGGCGCCTGCGCGCCGAGCCATTTTCCGTCGGCACGGATTTCATCCATCGTCTTCACGGTGTGATTCAAGACGAGGTAGCTCGCCGGCCCGACCTTCATGAACGCATCGTAGCGCGTGTCCGCCGCGTCCGGCACGAACTCGATGTCGCCCTCGGCGAACTGCCTGCCCGCCGCCCGCGCGCGCAGCGGCTCCGCATCGTCGCCGAGGTGGCGCTTGAACGCTTCCGGCCGCGGTCCCACATACGCGATCACGCCGCCGGTCTTCACCGGAATCGCCAGAATCGCCCACTCGTCGAACACGGGCTTCAGGTAGGCGACGCGCATGCGATCCAGCGCGGTTTGAATGTGGCGACGGGCAGTCTCGAGATCCATTGGGCGCGAGAAAGTCCAATCCGCGCCGCTTGGCAAGTCGCGCCGCTGTGAAACTCGTTTGAAACCGCTTCGCGCGCCACCCGCCGCGCCCTCCCCGTGCTTCAGCGCTACCGCCGGCTCGCCCCCTCACTCAGTTGCCCATTCGCACCACGTCGCCCGATGCAAGCGCCGCGCCTTCCCCGCTCGGTCGGCTCGCGGCATAGATCACTTTGCCCGCGCGCACGACATCCACCGCCCGACGCGCGAGATCGAGCCGGGCGGCCGTGCCTGCGCCGGCCAGCGTCATCCCCTCGCGCCACGGCACGCGCACGACCGCACCGGTCGAGACATCGACAAACGTCACCATGCCCGTCTGCGCGAGCCTCGCGGCCGCATCAATGCCGCCGCTGCCGACATTGCCGATCGCGTTGGCACCGCTCACCGCGAGCTTGCCCGTGGTCGTCACCACGGCACACGCGGTTTCACCCGCGACGACCACCGTGGTCGCCGCAAGCTTTACCGGCGTGCTGACAACTTTGTAGGCGAGGCATCCGCTCCAGCCCAAGCTCGTCGCCAGAAACAGCAGAGTGTTTCGGGCAAAAACTCGATTCGCGCGCCACGACCTCCCGCCCCCCTTCACGTCGGAAAACCACCCGTGATGTAAGCCTTCAAGTGCTCGGCCTCGGCGCGATGGGCGTCCGCCATCCAGCGCGTGATGTCGCCGATCGAGATCGTGCCGACGAGCGTGCCGTCGTCGATCACCGGCAGATGCCGGCAGCGTTTCTCCGTGAAAATCACCATCGTCTCCTCGACCGACGACTCGGGCGTGATCGTGATCACGCCGGTCGTCATCACCGCCGCGAGCGGCGTGGACTTCGGATCCAGCCCGGCACCGACCACGCGGCGCAACACATCGCGCTCAGTGAAAATGCCGACGAGCCGGCCGTCTTCCAGCACGAGGATGGAGCCGACGCGGTGACGGTTCATTGCGGCGACGGCATCAGACACGCTGACGTTCGGCGCCACGGAAAAGACATTCCTTCCTTTCCGATCAAGTATGGCAGTAAGGGGTGCGTTCATAGGGTTAACCAAGGGGTGCGCGGAGTGTGCGCCGACGCAAGGGCGCTGCAACCCGAAAGCCCAGTTGCCGCCCGCACGGGGGCGCATCTCACTTTCTTGGCGTGGCCGGGGCGCGCCTCGTGCGCGCCCTGCCGAAGACCGGGCGCGGACCAGCCGCGCCCCTGCGAAATCTCTGCGTTTGCAGAAAACCGAAAGGAACCCGCCCGCGCCTCAGCGCCCGAACAGCTTGTCGAGCGCGCCGAGATGCTTGAGCGGTGCCGACTTCTTCGCGGCGGCGACCGGCGCCGCCACGATCGGTTTCGCCCCGGGCGCCGCCACCGCTGCCGTCGAGGGCCCGCCACGCAAGGCCGCGAGCGCTCGCTCCAGTTTCACCACCGACACCGGCTCCGCCGTCCCCAGCTCCTGCGCGAAAAGGCTCACACGCAATTCCTCCACCAGCCAGCGAAACGTCTCGGCCGCCGGCGGGCGCGGCGTCTTCGCCGCCGCGGCGAGGAACGGCGCGAGCTGCGCCGCGCGCTCAACGTCCTTCGCCGGGTTTTTCTTTGCCCGCTCCGCCCGCAGCTTCATCGCCTTCAGGTAGCGGGGGAAATGGGCGAGCTGCGCATACGGCGTCGTCTGCAAAAAGTCCCGCGGCAGCAGCAACGCGAGTTCGCCGGCCAGCGAGGCCGGCGGATCCGGCAACACCTGCACTTCGGTGCGGAGAGTGAGAATCTCACGCAGCAACGTCACGAACCGTGGCACCAGCCCCCGCAGATCCGCCTTCGCCCGTTCCAGCACGGTCGCATAAGTCGCCGCCGTGAGCGGCGCGATGGTCCGTTCGGTCACCCAGCGCCGGATCGCCCCGAACGCCTGCTCCTGCAACTCCTCCATCGGCGCGAGCGTCGCCGTCAGCGGCCCCAATTCCTTCATCGCGCGCAGATCGCGCTGCAGCCACATCAGGTCGTGGCCGAGCTGCCGTTCCAGCAGCGCCGCGCTGCCGCGCCGCGTCGCCGCCTGCGCTTCCTCGGGCGTCTTGAACAGCCGCCGCGCCACGCCATCGCGCCCGGCCAGCAATCCGGGAAACGCATACACCGGCGCGCCGGCCTGCTCGGTCACGAGCACCCGCTCCGGCAATTCGTCCCACGTCCACGCCGTGCTCTCCGGCGTCTCCCATTTCGCCCGCATCGCGCGCAACGCCGGCGGATCCTCGCGCGCCACCGCCACGCTCGCCTCGCGCGACTGCGTCAACAGCGCCGCCCGGATCGCGCTCAGCTCGCGGCTCGCCGCGAGTTCCTTGCCGCCGGCATCGACCACGCGCACGCGCACGCGCAAGTGATCGGGCGGGGCCTTGTCGGCCCACACCGCCGGATCGAGCGCGATCCGAAACCGCTCCGCGATTTCCGCCGCGAGCGCCTGCGGTAGCGATTCGCGTCCGCCGGTCAGCCGATGCCGCGACGCCAACTGCGTCGAAAGGCTCTTCGCCGTCTCCGCCAGCGGCACGAATCCGCGGCGCAACTCCTTCGGCAACGCGCGCAGATAGTGCTCCACCTTCGCCTCGAGATGGCCCGGCACCGCCCAGTCGAGCGCCGCCGGGGTCAGCGCCTCGGCCTCGCGCACCGTCACGTCGAGCGTCACACCGTCGTCGGCCTGGCCGGGCTTGTAGGCGTAGTTCAGCGGGAGCGCGCTGTTCTGCAGCGGCAGCGCCTCGGGAAACGCCGCCGCGTCGTGCGTGATGGTCTCGGGATCGCGCAGGTCGTCGGGAGCCATCATCAGAAAACGCGGCTCGGCCCCGCGGCGCTCACGCACGAGGTCGACGAGCTCGGCGACGGAGGAGACTCCGGGGTGGGCCGTGCGCTCCGGGCCGGCCGACGGTGGAGCGGAGCCGCTTCCGGCTCCGACGGAACGGGAAGCCTTTCCGCTACGAACATCAGGCCCGCTCGGAGAGCGGGCCCCACCTTCGAGCAACCGCGCCGCATAAAACCGATACGCCGCCTCGTCGAGATTCAGGTAGCCGCTGTCGCGCGCGCGGGTCAGCAGGTCCTCGATTTTCTCGCGCACCGCCCGGTTGTGCGCGATGAAATCGAGCGGAAACGTGATCGTGTCGTTCACGAGCCCTTCGCGAATGAAAATCTCCGTCGCGTGCACGGGATCGATCCTGCCGTAGCTCACGGCGCGGCTATCGAGTTCGAGCCCGTAAAGCCGCGTGCGCTGCTTCACCATCACGCGGCCGTTCTGCTCGTTCCAAAACGGCTCGCTGTGCGCGACCCGCACGAGATGCGTTCCAAGGTCGAGCGCCCACTGCGGATCGAGCCGCGCGCAGGTGCGCGCGAAGAGCTTGCTCGTCTCCATCACTTCCGCCGCGACGATCCAGCGCGGCGCTTTCGAAGGTTTCGAGCTGGCCGCCGGCCGCGGTTCGCTGACGGCTCTCTTCCGCGGCTCCTCGCGCCGGTGCAGGACTGATCCGGGAAACAGCGTCACGCGCCGGTCGTGCGTCGCCTTGTAGCCGCCGTGCTCCTCGTCGAGGTGCGCGATGTTGCCGAGCAGGCCGGCGAGGATGCTGCGGTGGATCGCGCGATAGGACGGCGTGCCGAAGACGGTCGGATCGCTCGCGGCCGGAGCGGCTTTATGCCGCGATGCAGTGGGAACCGCATTTCCCTCGCGGCGTAAAGCCGCTCCTACCGCCTCGAACGCCGAGGTCATCCGGAAGTCGTCGCGCTCCTTCAGGGTGTCGAGGAGCTGCGCGTGGACGTCGCGCCACTCGCGCATGCGCGTGTAGCTGAGAAAATGATCGCGACAGAACCGGCGTAGTTTCGCCTGCGAGAGATTTTCGAACTGATCGTGCCACGTCTCCCAGATGTTGAGCAGCGTCAGAAAATCGGAATCCGGATGCACGAAACGCCGGTGCGCCGCATCCGCCTGCTGCTGCTTGTCCATCGGCCGTTCGCGCGGATCCTGGATCGAGAGACCCGACGCGATCACGAGCACTTCGCGCAGCGCATTCTCGGTGCGCGCCTGCAGGATCATCCGGCCCACCGTGGGATCGACGGGCAGTCGCGCGAGCTCGCGGCCGATGGGGGTCAAGACGCGGGTCAGAGGTGATGGGGCATGGGCGATGGGTTTCTGATTTGACCCATCACCCATCACCTCTGACCCCTCACCCGCTCCCACGTCCGGCGAGAGCGCCCCCAGCTCTTCCAGCAACGCATACCCCGCGCGGATCGACTTCGCCGCGGGCATGTTGATGAAGGGAAACCGCTCGATATCACCGAGCCCGAACGCCTTCATCCGCAGGATCACATCCGCGAGATTCGCGCGCTGGATTTCCGGCTGCGTGAAACGCGGGCGTTCCAGGAAGTCCTTTTCTGAATACAGCCGGATGCACACCCCCTCGGCGACCCGACCGCTGCGGCCTTTGCGCTGGTCGGCGCTCGACTGCGACACCGGCTCGATCGGGAGCCGCCGCGTGCGCGCTTGCGGCGAATAGCGACTGAGCCGGGCGAGGCCTGTATCGATGACAAAACGGATGCCGGGAATGGTCAGCGAGGTCTCGGCAATATTCGTGGCGAGGACGACTTTCCGCCGTTGCGTCGTGGCGAAAACCCGCTGCTGCTCGGCGTTCGAGAGCCGGCCGAACATCGGAATCACCTCACAATGGCGCAGACGCCGCCCTTCGAGCAAATCCCCCAGTTCGCGGATGTCGCGCTCGCTCGGGAGGAACACCAGCACATCCCCCTTCTCGCTCTCGGCCACGACCCGTTCGACCGCTTCCACCGCGCCATCGATATAGTGCAACGCCTCCGCTCGCGCCTCGCGCTCGTCGCCCTCCGCGGCATCGGTGCCGAGCGAGTCAAGCGGTGCGTAGATCACCTCGACGGGAAATGTCCGGCCCTCCACCAGCACGACCGGCGCCCCGTCGAACGCCGCGCTGAAGGCCTCCGTGTCGATCGTGGCCGACGTGATGATGATCTTCAGCTCCGGCCGCTTGTAGCGCAGCGTGCGCAGGTGACCGAGCAGGAAGTCGATGTTGAGCGAGCGCTCGTGCGCCTCGTCGATGATGATCGTATCGTAGTCACGCATCATCGGATCGCCCTGCACCTCGGCAAGCAGCATGCCGTCCGTGAGGAACTTGATCACGGTCTGCCGCGTCGTCTGGTCGTTGAAACGGATCTTGCAGCCGACCTCGCGGCCCCACTCGACGTTCAGCTCCTCGGCCACGCGGCGCGAGATCGAGAGCGCCGCCACCCGGCGCGGCTGGGTGCACGCGATCCGGCCGCGCGTGCCGCGCCCGGCGGCGAGGCACATTTTCGGAATCTGCGTGGTTTTGCCCGAACCGGTCTCGCCCGCGAGGATGACAACCTGGTGTTCTTGAATCGCCGCGGTGATTTCCTCCGCGCGCCCGCTGATCGGCAGATCGGGCGGGAAATCGAGGCGGAAGGAAAAGGGTTTGTCGGGCGAGGGAGGCACGTGACGTGAAAGAGATGAAAAAAGTGCCCGAACTCCAGAGCCCATTCCAAGGTGAATGTGGAAAGCGGGAAAGGAGGAAAAATACCAGCACATGGCGGTTCGTTTCCTGTCTTCCCGCTTTCCACATTCCATCTCAGGCCCTGAACGTTCCGGCCCAAACCAATCTGGAAATCAGGAAAATGCCTCGATACCTCAGCCGAATCTCGACCTATCATTGTTTCCCGAGTTTCCGCGTTCCAGATTCTCCCCATGTCGCCACCTCCACTGCTGCCCTCCGAATCGCTCGCGCGCGTGATGCGGCTGGCGAAGTTCGACGGTCTCTGCGTGCTCGTGCTGGGCGCGCTCTTCGCGCTGAGCGCGGCGGCCATCCGGAGTTTTCCCCTGACCGCGATCGGACTGCTCGCGGCTGGCGCGGGTGCGCTCGAGTTGCACGGGGTCTCGTTATTGCGGCAAGGCGAGCCGCGCGGCATGCGATGGCTCATCGCGAGCCAGCCTTTTCTGCTCGCTGTCATCCTCACCTACGCCGGGCTCCGGCTGTGGCTGCTCGACGTGCATCAAGTCCCGGAGTCGATGCGCGCGCTGCTCGCCGCCAACGCCGCCCAGCTCCAGATGTCCGTCGATGAATTCATGGTCGCCTTGAATCGCGTGATGGCCACGGCGGTCGCCCTCGCGGGAGTGGGCTTCCAGGGCGGCATGACGCTCTACTATCTCCGACGGCGCAAATCCGTTGAGGCCGCGCTGCACCCTCACGACGACACCTAGCCCGGATATTTCATGCTCTACTCGCCAGCGACCCTACACGGTGTGCTCGGATCAGGTCTACAGATTCAACCGTTTTGGCGATCCGGGCTAAGTGCAAAACCCCAAGCGGTTTTGCTTTTAGCCCGCATAGGACGCACGCTCACGCAAGCTCACCGCTTGTCCGCCGACAAACGCCGGAAAAAGGACGCAGAAAGCATGCAATATGCGGGCTAGAACGGACATTTCACACTCTGCTCGTAGGCGAAGCTACGCGGTGTCCGGAATTCCCGTTTGTATTCGTGGCTCTCAACGATGTCCGGGCTAAGTTTAAAACCGCCTGGCGGTTTTGAT
>Ga0163144_10004372_pt1 | contig 31833 bp, 24 predicted proteins | sample OliLak19BULKMAT1_FD_123175 | JGI IMG/M metagenome (GOLD analysis project Ga0163144, IMG submission 123175) | Freshwater microbial mat bacterial communities from Lake Vanda, McMurdo Dry Valleys, Antarctica - Oligotrophic Lake LV.19.BULKMAT1 | ecosystem: Environmental > Aquatic > Freshwater >... | reverse complement strand
GCTCGCCCACGGCCGGCTCGACGCGCGCACCCGCGTCGAGGCCGCGCGCGACGCGTGGCGCGCGATCATCCATCCCACCCTCGACGACATCCTCGGAGGCCTCGATGCGTGACTTCACTCGCCTGCGCGCCCAGCTCCGCGCCGCGCTCCTGTGTACGCCGCTCGTCCTCGCCGGCTGCGGCGGCAAGAGCGCCGACACCACCACCACCACCGGCAACGACGACTCCACCGAGATCGGCAACGAGACGACCGACGACACGCCGGTCGCGCGCGAGGTGCCGTGGCCGATCGGCTCCGGCTACTGCGACGGCGGCGAGTGGTGTGGCCCGGTCTCGCAGGTCACCGAGGTCTCGGGAACCTCGGTCGCGAACGGGTGCCCCGAGAGCTTCGGTCGCGAGAACGCCTGGTACTCGCTCAACGTCGACACCACCAAGGCGGCGCAGGCGAGCGGCGATCCGCAGGCGTGCTGCTACTGGTGGAGCGACAACGGCGGCTGCGGCAAGGGTCGCCCGCTCGTCGAGGGCGGCGCGCAGCAGGTCGCGCCGGTCCGCGAAGGCGGCGCGTGGAGCAAGGGGGAGCTGCCGGCGGCGCCGGCGATGCCGGACGCGCTGCGCGAGGCGATCGCGAAGGGCTGGCTCGACGACGCGCTGGTCGAGCACGCGTCGGTCGCGTCGTTCGCGCGCGCGGCGCTCGAGCTGATGGCGCTCGGCGCGCCGCCCGAGCTGCTGGCCGATTGCCAGCGCGCCGGGCTCGACGAGGTCCGCCACGCCGAGGGCTGCTTCGCGCTGGTCGAGCGCTACGGCGGCCGCCGCGTCGCGCCCGGGCCGATCCCCGCGGTGGCCGCGCGTCCGGCGTCGCTCGAGCGGCTCGCCGTCCATACGTTCGCCGAGGGCTGCGTCGCCGAGACGATCGCCACGCTGGGCGCGAGCCGCGCGCTCGCGCGGTGCGAGGACCCGGAGGTCGCGCGCCTGCTCGGCCGGTTCGTGCGCGACGAGACGCGGCACGCGTCGCTCGCGTGGCGCACCGTCGCGTGGGCGGTCCGCGAGGGCGGTGACTCCGTGCGCGACGCGCTCCGCGCCGCCGCCGCGGCGGTCGCCCCGCCGCGCGACCTTCCCGTCGCGCCGAGCGATCCGGCGCTGCTCGCGAACGGCCGGCTCGACGAGGCCACCAAGCGCGCCGCGGTGCTCGACGCGTGGCGCGAGATCATCATCCCGACCCTCGAGGAGGTGCTCCATGCGTGACTTCCAGCGACTGCGTGCCCAGCTCCGCGCCGCGCTCCTGTGCGCGCCGCTCGCGCTCGCCGGCTGCGGCGGCAAGGGCGGCGACACCACGACCACCGGCAACGGCGAGGAGCCCGAGCTCGGCAACGAGTCCACCGAGACGACGCCGGCGGTCCGCGAGACCGCGTGGCCGACCAGCGCCGGCCACTGCGAGAGCGGCCAGTGGTGCGGTCCGGTCTCGCAGGCGTCCGAGCAGGCGGGCACGTCGGCCGCGAACGGCTGCCCCGAGAGCTTCGCGCGGGATCAGGTCTCGTTCTCGCTCGACCCCTCGGGCACCGAGGCCGCGCACACGGGCGGCGATCCGAACTCGTGCTGCTACTACTGGTCGGCGGGCGGCGAGTGCTGGATCGAGGGCCGCCCGCTCGTCGACGGCGGCCAGGCGCGGGTCGCGCCGGTCCGCGAGGGCGGCGCGTGGAGCAAGGGCGCGCTGCCACCGGCGCCGGAGCTGCCGGCCACGCTGCGCGCGGCGATCGCGCGGGGCTGGCTCGACGACGCGCTGGTCGAGCACGCATCGGTGGCGTCGTTCGCGCGCGCCACGCTGGAGCTGATGGCGGTGGGCGCGCCGCCCGAGCTGCTGGCGGACTGCCAGCGCGCGGGCCTCGACGAGGTCCGCCACGCCGAGGGCTGCTTCGCGCTGGCCGAGCGGTACGGTGGCCGGCGCGTCGCGCCGGGGCCGATCACCTCACCCGCGGCGCGCGAGGCGTCGCTGACGCGGCTCGCGGTCGACACGTTCTTCGAGGGCTGCGTCGCCGAGACGATCGCGACGCTGGGCGCGAGCCGCGCGCTCGCGAGCTGCACCGATCCGGAGGTCTCGCGCCTGCTCGTCCGCGTCGTGCGCGACGAGACCCGGCACGCGGCGCTCGCGTGGCGGACGGTGGCGTGGGCCATCCGCGAGGGCGGGGCGCCGGTGAAGGACGCCCTGCGGGCCGTCGCCGTCGCGCCGCGCGAGCTGCCGGCCGCGGCCGCCGATCCCGTGCTGCGCGCGCACGGCCGCCTCGACGACGCCACCAAGCGCGGCGCGGTGCTCGACGCGTGGCGCGAGATCATCGCGCCGACGCTCGCCGAGCTGCTCGCATGAATGAAACATTGCGCGCGCTGCTCGAGGCGGAGGGGCTCGATCCCGCGTTCCCGCCCGCGTGCGAGGCCGAGGCCGCGGCGCTCGTCGCCGCGCCCGGCCTCGACGATCCCAGCCTGGTGGATCTCGACGCGATCCCGTTCGTCACCGTCGACGGCGCGGGCACGCGCGACCTCGATCAGGCGCTCCACCTGTCGCGCGCCGGCGCCGGTTACCTGGTGCGCTACGCGATCGCGGACGCCGCGTACTACGTGCAGCCCGGCACCGCGCTGTTCGCGGAGGCGCTGCGCCGCGGCTCGAGCGTCTACCTGCCGGGCCTGAGCGTCCCGATGCTGCCGCGCGCGCTCAGCGAGGGCGCCGTCTCGCTCAACGCCGAGGGGCCGCGGCGCGCGCTGATCTTCGCGCTGTCGCTCGACGCCGACGGCCAGCTCGTCGACACCAAGGTGTTCCGCGCGCGGATCCGCAGCCGCGCCAAGCTCACGTTCGAGGGCGTCCAGGGGCTCCTCGACGCGCCCGGGACGTCGCCGATGGCGTTGACCGAGTACGCCGAGAGCTTGCTGCTCCTGCCGGTGATCGGCGCGCTACGCGAGCGCGAGGCGGCCGCGCGCCAGGTGATCCGGTTCCACCGCCGGGAGGTCCGGATCGGCGTCGAGGGCGAGACCTGGGTCGCGACCGAGGCGATCCGCCCCGAGGTCGAGCGCTACAACGAGCACCTGTCGTTGCTGTGCAACGCCGCCGGCGGGCGGCTGCTGTGCGCCGCGATCGGCGACGACCTGCCGCCGGCCGCGCAGGCGATCTACCGCGTCCACCCGGCGCCGCCGCCCGAGCGCCTCGACGAGCTCGAGGCCCAGATCGCCGAGGCGATCGTGATCCACGGCCTCGATCCCGCGATCTGGGGCTGGCAGCGCGGCGCGCGGCCGCTCGCCGACTGGGTCGACGCGCTCGGCCACGCCGATCCCGCGCACGCCCGGATCGCGCGCGCGCTCGAGCGCCAGGCGGTGCTCGTCAACGTGCGCTCCGTGTTCACCACCGAGCCGGGCCTGCACCACGGCGTCGGCGCGGAGCCGTACGCGCGGTTCTCGGCGCCGATGCGCGAGATCGTCGGCGTGTTCGTGCACAAGGAGGCCGTCGAGTTGCTCGGCCTCGCGCCGCGCCGGCCTCCCGCCGAGGACGCCGCGCTCCGCGACGAGGTGCTGGTCTCGGCCAACGCCGCGCGCGCCCGCCAGCGCCGGCTCAACGATCTCACCAACCGCCGCGCGATCGATCACCTGTTCGCGCGCGACGCCGCGCTGCCGCTCGCGGATCGCCCCGCCCGCGGCGCGACCGTGATGGGGATCCAGGGCGCGAAGGTCCACCTCACCCTCGACGATCCGCCGATCGACGTGAAGCTCTACCTGTTCGATCTCGGCAAGGCGCTCGGCGGCGCGTGGCTCAGCCCCACGCCGGGCAACGCCGGCCTCCAGACCAAGGACGGCAAGCTGATCCTCGCCGTGGGCGACGCGCTCTCGGTCCGCGTCCAGCGCCGCGACGAGCAGCGCGACCGATGGGTCCTGGAGCCGGCCGTGTTTCCTCGGTAGGATCCGTGCATGCGAACAGCGCTGGTGGGGTTGGCGGTGGTGGTCCTGGGTGCGTGCGGCGGCGACGACGGTGGGACGCCGCTCGGGCCCGACGCCGAGCCCGTGTCGACGGCGACGCCGATCTTCATCAACCGGGGCGGCGGCGAGTACACGACGGGTAGCGAGAACTCGCGGGCCAACACGAGCTCGATCCTCCCGGCAAACGCCGAGCTCGGGGCGTACACGATCACCGAACCGCGCTGGGAGGCCCTGCTCGACTGCCTGCGCGGGATGTACGCGCCGTTCGACGTCGAGATCGTCGACGAGAATCCCGGGACCGTCCCGCACCTCGAGGTGGTGATGGTGCCGGAGGCGGACTGGACGTCGGTGATCGACCAGGCCGGCGTGGGCGGGGTGTCGCCGTTCACCTGCGCGCCGATCGCCAACGCGGTCGTGTTCATGAACCCGGACCTGTTCGGCGCCGAGGACTTCGACATCTGCTGGATCACCGCGCAGGTCGCCGCCAACGCGGCGGGCCTCGACTACGTGTTCAGCTGCCCGGACGTCATGACCGCCCTCGACACCTGCGGCGACGACAAGTCGTTCACCGACGAGGACGTGGCGTGCGGCGAAACCGAGGCGCGCGACTGTTGCAATGGCCAGGCGACCCAGAACTCGTACCGGCGCCTCACCAACGTGTACGGCGCCGCCCGCTAGTACGCGCGGCGCTGCTGCTCGGGCGTGCCGACGCCGCTCGCGTCGGGCAGCTCGGACTGGCCGTGCTGGAGCTCGCGGCGGATGCCCTCGACCTGGCCGCTGAGCGGGCTGGTCGGCGAGTCGCCGCCGTAGCCCGGGCCGATGTTGAAGAACGTCCACAGGAACCCGGTCGCGTCGTGGCGGATCGCGTGCTCGTGGAGCGGGCCGGAGTCGAACGAGATGCCGATCAGCCCGGGCCCGGCGATGCCCCCGGTGGGGTTCATCGCCATCGCCTCCTCGGCGGTGATCGCGCCGCCGGTGAGGTGCGCGATGTACGCACCGTACTGGCGGTGCTGCGCGCCGCCGTAGAACCCCACGAGCTCGGCGCCCTTGCGCTCGAACTTGCTCGGCGACGACAGCGCGGCGTTCTTCATCATCCGGAACACCTTGTCCGGGATCCGCGAGATCTCGGTCTGCACGCGCGACGCGTCGTCACCGATCGTGCGGTCGACGCCGGTCACCCCGCTGAGGTCCTGCACGGGATCGTGCGTCACCACCGGGCCGGACTCGGACCGCGCCGCGGTGTCGGTCTGCGCGACGTTGGTCTGCGCGAGGTTGGCCTGGATCTGCTCCTCCGCGGCCTGCTCGACCTCGGGCGCGAGCTCCTCGTCCTGCTTCTTCTTCTGCTGACCGGCCATCGACGGATGGTGGCTCAGGTGCCGTGGATCCGTCCACCAGTTCCGAGCTTGCCCGCGTCGCGGTACTCGAGCCGCACCGCGCGCCGGATCAGGTCCATGGTCAGGCCGTGGCCCGCGCCCGCGGCCAGGAACGCCGCGCGCAGCACCGCGTTGCGGATGTTGCCTCCGGAAAGTTCGTAGTCGGCCGCGAGCGCGCCGTGGTCCACCGCCTCGTCGATCCGGACGCTGTCCGGCAGCATCCGCCGCCACAGCAGCGCCCGCTCGGCGACCTCCGGCATCGGGAACGTCACGCGGAACGCGAGCCGTCGCTTGAACGCGGGATCGATCGAGCCCTCGAGGTTGGTGGTGAGGATCGACACGCCCTCGAACCGCTCGACGCGCTGGAGCAGGTAGTTCACCTCGGCGTTCGAGTGACGGTCCTGGCTCGACTTGACCTCGGTGCGCTTGGAGAACAGCGCGTCGGCCTCGTCGAACAGCAGGAGCACGTTGGCGCCGTCCGCGGCGTCGAACACGCGCGCGAGGTTCTTCTCCGTCTCGCCGACCCACTTCGAGACGATCCGCGAGAGATCGACCTGGTACAGCTCCTGGCCGAGGTCGCGCGCGATCAGGCTCGCGACCATCGTCTTGCCGGTGCCGGGCGGCCCCGCGAACAGCGCCGCGAGCCCGAGGCCCTTGGACAGCTTGTCGCGGAACCCCCAGTCGTCGAGGACGTGGTGGCGGTGCTTCACGCGCGCGACGATCTCGCGCACCGAGTCGAGCGTCTCCTGCGGCAGGACGACGTCGTCCCAGCGCTGGCTGTCCTCGACGAGGTTGCCGACGGTGGAGACCTGCTGTGCGACCTGCAGCGAGACGGCGCGGCCGACGTCCTCGGCGCTGACCTCGGCGCCGCGGGCGTGCGCGACCTGCGAGGCGAGCCGCGCGGCGCGGACCAGGCGCGCGGGCGGCAGCCGGAACCGCGTCGACAGCTCCTCGAGGCGGTCGAGCCCGGGGACGCTGCGCCGCCACAGCGCGAGCCGCGCCGCCGGGGTGGCGTCGCCGAGGCGGATCACGTGCGGCGGCCAGTCGAACCCGTCGGTGGCCGGCGGCTGCGCCGAGATCCACACCATCGGCACGCCGGCGCGGGCGAGCGTCATGTAGAGCGCGGCGAGGTCGTGCGCGTCGCCGTCGTCGAGGTCCGCGTCGTGGACGCAGATCAGGCCGTCGGCGAGCAGCGCCTCGCGCCACAGCAGCGGCGCGAGCTCGCCGCGCGGCACCTTCTTCGCGTCGCGGTAGTCGATCGCGAGCACGGCCTTGCCGAGCTCGGCGGCGACGCTCGCGAGCAACGTCCGGCGGCCGGACCCTGGGGGCCCGCTCAGCCAGATCAGGTCGCCGCGGACGACGCCGGGCAGGATCCGCCGCAGGTGCGGCACCGCCTCGGCGTCGTCGGGCTGATCGCGCACCGCGACCGGGCACAGCCGGTCCGCGGGCAGCGGCACCTCGGCGGCGATCCCCGGCGGATCGACCACCGGCTCGGGCCGCGTCCCGCACGCGTACGCGAGCACGCGCGGGTGCACGCCGCCGCGCCGGGTCAGCGTCGGACCCGGCGGGCTGCACCACGTCACCAGGCCGCGCGCCACCAGCGCGCCGTCGGGGCGCAGGTCGTGCGGCACCGCCGCCGCGTCGCCGCCCAGCAGCTCGATCGCCGTCGCCACGCCGTCGACCGGGATCGCCGGCCGCGTCGCGTCGCTCGACAGCCGCAGCAGCGCGCGGTGGACGTGGCGATCGAGCTCCCCCGCGACGAGGATCCGCAGGATCAGCAGCTCGCGGGTCAGCAGGCCCGCGCGCATCGCCAGCGTCGCGAGCGGCGCGTCCGGGTCCAGGTGCGCGACCGGCGCGGCCGGCGCGGGGTACGTCCCGCCGCCAGTCTCCGCCGCGATCACCGCGCGCGTGACCTCGAGGATCGGTCGCCCGACACGGGCGAGGTCGTCGCGCAGCAGCGGGTTCAAATCGGCCTCACCAGCCGCACTGCTCGCCCTTGTTCTGGTCCTGGAGCCAGGTCTGGAGCGGGGCGAAGTACTCGAGGATCGCGGTGGCGTCGGCGGTGCTGCTGCCGGTGACCACCGCCATCGCCTCGGGCCACGGCCGCGACTGGCCCATCTCGAGCATCTGGTACATCTTCGCGCCCGCGTCCTGGTTCTTGTAGATGCTGCACTGGTGGAGCGGACCGGTGAAGCCCGCGGTCTGGCACAGCGCGCGGTGGAACTGGAACTGGTAGATGTCGGCGAGGAAGTACCGGAGGTACGGCACGCTCGACGGCACGTGGTACTTCGCGCCGGGATCGAAGTGGTCCTCGCCGCGCGCGCCGGTCGCCGCGACGCCCTGGTACTTGTTGACCAGCGCCCACCACGACGCGTTGTACTGATCGGGCGGCGTCGTGCCGTTGAACACGTCCCACCGCCACTTGTCGATCAGGTAGCCGAACGGCAGGAACGCGACCTTGTCGAGCGCGCGCCGCATCAGCGCGTTGAGGTCGGCCTTGGCGTTGGTCGGCGCCTTGTCGAACAGGCCGATCTGGACGAGGTAGCTCGGCGTCACCGACAGCGCCATGACGTCGCCGATCGCCTCGTGGAAGCCGTCGTTGGCGCCGTCCTGGAACAGGATCGGCTGGTCCTTGTACGCGCGCTGGTAGTAGTTGTGGCCGAGCTCGTGGTGCAGCGTGACGAGGTCTTCATCGGTGACCTCGGTGCACATCTTGATGCGGATGTCGTCCGCGAAGTCGATGCTCCACGCGCTGGCGTGGCACACGACGTCGCGGTCGCGCGGCTTCTCGATCAGCGAACGCGTCCAGAACGTGTCGGGCAGCTCGGGCATGCCGGCCTGCACGTAGAAGTTCTCCGCGGTCTCGACCATCTTCACCGCGGTGTAGTGCTTCTTGACGAGCGCCTTGGTGACGTCGAGCTGGGGCTCCTTCGGGAACGGCGCGACGTCGTCGTAGATGTTGCCCCAGGTCTGCGACCACATGTTGCCGAGCGCGTGCGCGGGCAGCATCCCGTCGGCGGCGATCTTGTCGGCGCCCCACTTCTTGCGGAGCTGCTTGCGGACGTAGCAGTGGAGGTCGTCGTAGAGCGGCTTGACCTGACCCCACAGCCGCTCGACGTCCGCGGCCATCTCGGACGCGGTCATGTCGTACTTGCTCTTCCACAGATCACCGGCGTCGGCGTAGCCGAGCTGGCGCGCGCCCTCGTTGACCAGCGCGACGTAGCGCTCGTAGTCCGCCTTGATCGGCGGCGCGATCGTCCGCCAGCCCTCCCACGCCTCGAGGCGCTGGTCCCAGGTCGCCTTGGGATCGGCGAGCACGGCCGACAGCTCGCCGACGGCGAGGCAGTGCTGCTTGGCCTTGTCCTTGACGTCCTTCGGCGCCCACTTCGCGAGCTTCTTCGAGCAGTACTCGCCCTTGCCGTAGGTGCTCTGCATCCGGACCAGGATGTCGGCGAGCTCCTCGCGGAGCGCCGGATCGTCGGGCGCGGGCGAGGTCGGCGTGCGGCGGAGCAGCTCGAGCTTGCGCGCCGCGTCGGCGGGCAGCCCGGCGACGTCGCGGTACTTCACCGAGTCCTGGATCGCCCGCGTCAGCGTCGTCGCGGTCGCGACGCCGGCGGCGGCCGACAGCGCGTCGGTCTCCTCGGTCAGGAAGTTGGCGTTGACCCAGTCGGCGCGGTTGCCCGCGATCCAGACCTTGCGCAGCGACCCTTCGGTCTCGAGCAGGAACGCGAGCGCGTCGTCGACGGTCGCGGCGCCCTGGGGCGGGTCCTCGGTGCCGGGCGCGGCGTCCGGCAGCTTGCCGGTCACGTCGATGGGCGGCGGGATGTGGACCTGCTTGCCGCCGCCGCCAGGGCAGGCGACGAGGGCGATCGTGGAGGCGGCGAGGCAGCGAGCGAGGAGGTTCCGGGCCATGGCGCGGGCAGGCTAGCGCAGGCCGGGATACGATGCGAGCGATGGGAGGATCCTCCGCGCTGCGGCTTCCGACGCTGCCCGTTCCCGTCGATCTGTCGCGCGCTGGCCGGGCTCCCGAGCGCGTCGAGCTGTTCGTCGCCGACGTCCCGCGCCGCGGTCGCACCACGCTGGTCAGCGAGGTCGCCGAGCTGCTCGAGGCCGAGCCGGCGTTCCTCCCGGTGCGCGAGCCCGAGTCGGACGGCCGCGTCAGCCTGATCGGCAAGCAGGCGATCGTGTGGGTCGCGATCTCGCTGCGCGAGATCGGCGTCGGGCCCGCGGCCGACGGCGTCCCCGAGGAGGTCGGCTTCGAGCCGTCCGAGATCCTGATGCTGTTCGACCACCGGCACGATTGTCGCCTCGAGCTCGACACCGGCGACGCGCTCGCCGGACACGTCCTCTACTCGTCGCCCGCCGACCGCCCGCGGCTGATCGATCACATGAACCTGCCGGGGGTGTTCCTCCGGTTCTGGACCAACGACCTCCTCTACCTGATCAACAAGCGCCACGTCGTGCGCATCCACGAGCTCACCTGATGGCCGCCCCGGCGAGGCGTGGGGGGGCGGGCACGCCACAGGTCCGCGTAGCGCGAACCTTCGGGGCAGCTCCCGCGACGAGCCGGAGAAAGGCGGCCATTTAGATGTCCAAGCTCGGCTACTACTTCGCGTCGCTCGAGAAGTTCGGCGCGTCCGCGGTCATCCTGCAGTCGAACCAGAGCGTGGTGCTGCGGTTCCCGACCGGCGATCGCCACGCGTCGCAGCAGACGCCGCACGCGCAGGTCGTGGCGATGGTGCAGGAGGTCGCGCCGCCGGACTTCATGGACCGCCTGCAGCGCGGCACCACGCAGTTCGACGTCGAGGAGGACGGCAAGCGGTTCTCGGTGACCGTGCAGCTGTCGGCGGGGACGATGGCCGTGCAGCTCGAGCCCGCCGCCGCCAAGGTGCCGCCGGCGCCGCCGCAGCGCGCGGCGCTGTCGCCCGAGCCCGCGCCGGTCGAGGCGATGACCGCGCCGGCCTACGAGGAGATGCCGATCGAGCGCACGTCGTACGAGGCCGTCGAGGTGGCGGGCTCGTCGAACTTCCTCGACGTCCTGCTCCGCCAGATGAAGCAGCTCGGCGCGTCGGACCTGCACCTGTCGAGCGGGATGCCGCCGATGATGCGCCTGCACGGCGACATGGTGCCGATCCCGAGCCGCCCGGTGCTGGACGCCGAGCTCCTGTTCCGCGAGCTGATGGCGATCGCGCCCGACCTCAACCGCGCCGAGTTCGAGGACCGCAACGACTCCGACTTCGCGTACGCGCTGCCCGGGGTGTGCCGGTTCCGCGTCAACATCTTCCGCGATCGCAACGGCCCGGGCGCGGTGATGCGCCAGATCCCGTTCGAGATGCCCGATCCGCGCAAGCTCGGCATCCCGGAGCAGGTGCTGCAGCTGTGCGATCTCACCAAGGGCCTGGTCGTGGTCACCGGGCCGACGGGCTCGGGCAAGTCGACCACGCTCGCGGCGCTGATCGACCACATCAACTCGACGCGCAGCGCGCACATCATCACGATCGAGGACCCGCTCGAGTTCCTCCACCCGAACAAGAAGTGCCTGATCAACCAGCGCGAGATCCGGACCCACACGCGCAGCTTCAAGGACGCGCTGCGCGCCGCGCTCCGAGAGGACCCCGACATCGTCCTGGTCGGCGAGATGCGTGACCTCGAGACGATCGCGATCGCGGTCGAGACCGCCGAGACCGGCCACCTCGTGTTCGGCACGCTGCACACCACGACCGCGCCGTCGACGGTGGACCGGATCGTCGATCAGTTCCCGCCCGATCGGCAGGAGCAGATCCGGATGATGCTGTCGGAGTCGCTCGCCGGCGTGATCGCGCAGGTGCTGTGCAAGAAGATCGGCGGCGGCCGGGTCGCCGCGTACGAGATCCTCCTCGGCAACAGCGCGGTCTCGAACTTGATCCGCGAGCACAAGACGTTCCAGCTGTTCAGCGTCATGCAGACCAGCAAGACGCAGGGCATGACCACGCTCAACGACAGCCTCGTCGATCTCGTCCGCCGCAAGCTGATCGAGCCGAAGGAGGCGTACTACAAGGCGGTCAACAAGACCGAGATCCGCAGCCTGCTCAAGTCGCAGGGCGTCGAGGTGTGAAGCTCGACGCGCGGCTCACCCTGTTCATGACGCTCGTCGGGGTGTTCCTGACGTCGCTCCTGCTCGGCAACCTGATCGCGGGGAAGCTGACGTACATCCCGCTGTTCGGGAACGACTACGCGCTGTCCGTCGGCGAGATCCCGTTCCCGCTGACGTTCATCCTCACCGACATCCTCAACGAGTTCTACGGCCGCAAGGTCGTGCGGCGCGTGACGCTGATCGGGCTCGCGATGACCGGGATGGCGTTCGTGATGATCCAGATCGCGGTCGCGGTGGCGTGGTACCCGCCGGCGCTGGAGGAAGGCTGGACCGGGCTCCAGCCCGCCGAGTTCGACGCGGTGTTCGCCAGCGCCACGCGGATCCAGTTCGCGTCGATGTGCGCGTTCATGGCCTCGCAGCTGATCGACATCACCGCGTTCTTCTTCCTCAAGCGCGTGACCGGCAACCGGATGCTCTGGCTGCGCGCGACCGGCTCGACCGCGATCTCGCAGCTGGTCGACACGACGCTGGTCGGCGTGATCGGCTGGGGCGGGCTGATGCCGTACCCGGCGCTGTTCGAGATCATCGTGACCACCTACCTGCTCAAGCTCGGGGTCGCGGTGCTGATGACGCCCGTGATCTACGCGCTGCACGCCGGCATCGAGAAGTGGTGGAAGCTCGCACCACTCCCCCTGGAGGGGCGAGACGATCCGCGAGACGATGCGGTCGACGCCAGGGGTCAGCCATGACCGCGTCGGGGCCTGCGAGCGTCACCCCGTTGACTGGGGTGCGACCCAACCGTCCGGAACCAGTCGCACCCCGGCCTGGCCCGGGCTTTGCTGAGGCTCTGCTGAAAGGAACCCGATGACTCCTCCCGACGACGCCGGCACCGCCCTGATCGTGACTCGTGACGAGCCGGTGCGGGAACGGTGCGCCGCGATGCTGGTCGCCGCCGGCCTCGGCGTCCGCGTCGCCGGGGACCGCGCGGCCGCCCTCTCCGTGTTCGCGCAGGGCGTCATCGATGTCGTCGTCGTGAGCTCTCCCGAGATCGACGGCCCGGCGTTGCTGCAGGCGATCCGCCAGCACGACGACCGCCTGCCCGTGATCTTCGTGACGGAGTGGCCCGACTTCTCGCAGCTCACCAGCCTCGCCAGCGGCAGCTCTCGAGGCAAGCGCTCCCCCGCCGAGACCCTCCGGAGCGCGGTCGTCGCCGCCGCCGTCCAGCACCAGGTCAGCCGCGCACGCCGGGGCTGAGCGAGCCAGCGCACGAAAAGAGGTGCGACTTTTGTCGTGTCGCAGCTCACTCACCCTCGCAGGGTGACCGCGGTCGTGTTGAATCCTGCAGCGTCGACGTCTACGATCTTCGCCGTGTCGGGTGACGAAGCAGCACAGCTGCGCCTCCGCGAGGCGGAGCTGGTCGAGCGCAACCGCGAGCTGGCGGAGGTGCGCCGTCTCCAGGACGAGATGCTCGCGATGCTGGTCCACGACCTGAAGAGCCCGCTGGCCGTGATCGTCGCGAGCCTCGACTACGCGCTCGGCGCGCCCGAGATCGCGGGTGAGGTCCGCGAGGCGTTGGAGGACTGCCACGAGGCGACCAACCGGATCTCGCGGCTGGTCGGCACGATGCTCGAGACCGCCCAGGCCGAGGCGGGGCGGCTCAAGATCCGGCGCGAGCCGCTGCCGCTGCCGCGCCTGCTCGATGACGCGCTCGCGTCGCGCGGCCCGCTGTTCGCGCGGCGCGGGCTCGTCCTCGAAGCGGCGCTCGACGGGCTGGCGATCCACGCGGATCGCGAGCTGATGGCGCGCGTGGTCGAGAACCTGCTCGACACCGCGCTCCGCACCACGCCGGCGAACGGGCGCGTGAAGATCTGGGGTCGCGCGGTCGAGGGCGCGATCGAGGTGCGGGTCGGCACCTCCGGCCCCGCGATCCCGGAAGCCAGCCGGGGCCTGGTGTTCGAGAAGTTCACCCAGGTGTTCGACGGGCGTGGGGGCATCGGGCTCGGCATGTACTTCTGCCGGCTCGCGATCGAGGCGCATGGGGGTAAAATCTGGATCGAGGAGACCCCGGACCTGCCTGCGGTCTTCGTGATCCGCGTCCCCCTCCCATGACCAAGCCCCGAGCCCTCCTGGTCGACGACGAGCCCGCGCTGCGCCGGCGCGTCAAGCAGATCCTCATCGAGATCGGCTGCGACGTCGTCGAGGCCGACGATGGCGCGGAGGGCGTGAAGGCGCTGACCTCCGGCACGTACGAGCTCGTCGTGACCGATCTCATGATGCCGCACCTGGACGGCATGGGGCTGCTGCGCGAGGTCAAGCAGCGCCACCCGTTCCTGCCCGTGGTGATGCTCACCGGGTCGGGCAAGGTCGCGGACGCGGTGAGCGCGATGAAGGCCGGCGCGAGTGACTTCGTCAACAAGCCGTTCCACGCCGAGGAGCTGCGCGACATCCTCGCGGGCGCGCTCGGCACGCTCGCGGCGTCGGGCACGACGCCACGCCTGCGCGCGCCTGCGTCGGTGATCGGCGACTCGCACGTCATGGCGCAGCTGCTCGCGACGGTCGAGCGGGTCGGCCCGAGCGAGGCCACGGTGATGATCACCGGCGAGAGCGGCACCGGCAAGGAGGTGATCGCGCGCCTCCTGCACGGCGTGTCGGGGCGCGCCGGCCGGCCGTTCATCGTCGTCAACTGCGGCGCGATCCCCGAGGGCCTCGTCGAGAGCGAGCTGTTCGGCCACGCGCGCGGCGCGTTCACCGGCGCGGTCGACAAGCGCCTCGGTCGGTTCGTCCAGGCCGACGGCGGCACGCTGTTCCTCGACGAGATCGGCGAGCTGCCGCCGAGCGCGCAGGCCAAGCTGCTGCGCGCGCTCCAGGAGCGCGAGGTCGTACCGGTCGGCGAGGCCAAGCCGGTGCAGGTCGACATCCGCGTCGTCGCGGCGACCCACCGCGATCTCGAGGCGATGGTCACCGAGGGCAAGTTCCGCGAGGACCTCTACTACCGCCTCGCCGTCGTGCCGCTCGAGGTGCCGCCGCTGCGCGCACGGCTCGGCGACGTGCCGGCCCTCGCCCGGTGGTTCCTCGACGCCGCGCGGCTCCGCAACCGCCGCAACGTCGTCATGTCCGACGAGGCGCTCGCGACGATCGCGCGCTACTCGTTCCCCGGCAACGTCCGCGAGCTCGAGAACCTGATCGAGCGCCTCGTGGTGACGGATCACGACGGCGTGGTCACGCTCGATGACCTGCCCGCGAAGGTGCGCGGCGGCGGCCCGGTGCGGCCGGCCGCCACCCCGCCCGCCGGCGAGCCCATCGTGTCCGCGCTCGACGCGGGCGCCACGCTGGACCAGGTGCTGCGCGAGACCGAGGACCGGCTGATCGACGAGGCGCTGGCGAAGTGCGAGGGTAACAATGCCAAGGCGGCGCAGCTGCTGGGCATCAACCGCACGACGCTGATCGAGAAGCTGAAGCGGCGGGGTCGGCGGGACTAGCCGGCCACCGCGGCCGCGGCCGCCACCGCCACCGCGGCCGCCACCGCCACCGCCATCGCCTCCGCCTCGGCGATCGCCTCCGCCTCCGCCTCCGCCTCCGCCGTCCGCTACCGCCTCCGCCGTCCGCTACCGCCTCCGCCGTCCGCTACCGCCTCCGCCGTCCGCTACCGCCTCCGCGATCCGAAGTGGTGCACGCGACCGCGCGCGCCTCGGTGAGGTGAGCGGGATGCTTGGCCGGCTGGCGGGCGAGATCGGGCTTCGCGATCGGGGCGAGGATCGAGGAGCGTGAGAGGGCGCGCGCATCGCGCATCGAACATGCGTCTCCTTCGCGGTGGTTGCCCCACTGCGCCGCAGGGACCGCGCCGAACCCTCCGCGGCGCCCAGAGGTGGATGTGGTGGATCGGCGCCGCTTCGGGTTCGTCACGGTCCCTGCGGCCCGAGGGGGTAACCACCGCAAAGGAGACTTCATGTTCGATGCGCTCGAGCGGGCTCTGGCCCTCATCTCACTGCTCCGTCGGGTCCTCGCCAGGATCGCCGCGAAGGATCCGGATCTCGCCCGGCAGATCCGGAAGGCCGCGAGCAGCATCCCGCTCAACCTCGCCGAGGGGCGCGAGAGGGTCGGCCGCGATCGCGCGCACCACTATCGGATCGCGCTCGGCAGCACGGCCGAGGTCGCCGCCGCCTTGGCGGTCGCCGAGCGCTGGGGCTACGTCGAGGCGGAGGACCTGGCCGAGGCGCTGGTGGCGATCGACCGGGTCCGGGCGATGTTGTGGCGGCTGACGCGGTAGCCGGCCGGCGGGCCGGCCGCCGCCGGTCACCGCCGGCGGTGGACGAGGCCCCAGTCGAGGGCACGGCACCGGTCGAGGACCGGTTCGATGGGCGCGAGGTCTGACGGGGTCACGTACGAGCTCGCGAGGGCGACGCGCAGGCCGCCGCGGACCTCGGTGACGCTCGCGAGCGAGGTCCGGTAGAACCGGATCTGATCGCGGCCGGTCCTCTCGCTGCCCTCGGCGAGGTTGAGGGAGTTGCTCTGCGCCGCCTCGCGGATCTGGTCGGCGAGCCTGGGATCGCGGCGCGCGATCAGGGCCAGAACGGGCTGCAGCTTGGTGATGAGCTCGAGCGAGACGTCGAGGGCGATGAATGCCACGGGGACCTCCTTTGCGTTGGTTACCCCCCAGGGCGGAAGGAATCGTGCCGACCGCGCGTTGCTGCAGATCCACCATGTGCGGTCGGCGCGATTCCTTCCGCACTCAGGGGAAACCAACGCCAAGGAGGTCCCCGCGGCATTCACCGCCCCGACGTCTCGCCGGCGATCACCAAGCGCGCCCTTCGCCCACGCGCGATCCCAACGCCGACCCGCGAGCCGAGCAACCCCACAACCGCCGAGCGCGCGGCCGCGCTCTGTCCGGTTCCCGGACCTCGCGATCACCGAGCCGCGACCGCCTGCCGTCGACCGCGACCGTGGACCGCGACCGCGACCGATGACCGCGACCGCGACCGCGACCGCGACCGATGACCGCGACCGATGACCGCGACCGCGACCGCGACCGCGACCGTCGACCGCGACCGCGACCGCGACCGATGACCGTCGACCGCGACCGCGACCGCGACCGATGACCGCAGACGGCTACCGCGCCGTCGCCGCCCTCACCATCGCGTCGACGATCTGCACCATCGTCGCGACCTCCTTGATCGCCGCCACCGGGCCGCGGGCGCCTTCGATCGCGGTGTGGCCGTAGAGGCCGGTGAGGTAGACCTTGCAGCGGGCCGACGTCGGCATCGCGTCCGCGAGCGCACGTGCCTGCGGCCACGGGATGACGTCGTCGGTGACGCCGTGGACGAGCCAGACCGGGCCGCGCACGCCCGCGAGGTGGGGTCGCACGTCGAGGAATCGCGTGCGGTCGACGGCGCGCGCGAGGGCGCGATCGATCCGCGCCGGTCCGCCGGGCGCGAGGCCCACGCCCTGGAGGTAGAGCTCGCGGGCCGCGTCCGGCACCTCGTCGGCGAGCTCGCGCGCGATCGGCTGCCATCGCTCGGCCGCGTTCATCGCAGGCCGTCCCCACGTGGCGTGCACGAACTTCGTCCACGCGGCGACCAGCGGCGCGCGATCCGCGGGCACGCCGTCGAGCTCGTCGAGCAGGTTGAGGAACACGACCGGCAGGTTGCGGTGATCGCGGACCGCCCATGGCTGGCCGTCGATCAAGCCCGTGGCGGCGAACCGGACGGTCGCGTCCCAGTCGGCGTAGCCGCCGAAACAGATCACGCCGCCGACGTCGTCTGGCCGAGCCGCCGCGAGTCGCAGCGCGAGCAACGACCCGAACGAGATCGAGAACACGCCCGGCCGCGCGACCGGACACGCCGGGTGCGCGCGCAGCGCGTCGAACGCGCGCGCGAAGTCGTCGATCGCCGACGCCGCGACCCGCAGCGCGACGTACGCCGGCACGTACGGCGCGAGCGTGAGGATCCCCGACGCCGCGAGCACGCGGCAGAACCGGTCCATCCGCGGATCGTCCGGCCCCGCGTAGTGCAGCCCCGGCGCGATCGCGTACGCCCCGACCGCGCGGCCCGGCGGCGCGTACAGCTTCGCGTCGAACCCACCGATCGGGACGCGCTCCGTCCGGATCTCCGGCGCGCGGTCGGAAGGGGTCCACGGGCCGAGCCAGCGGAGCAGGGAGGCGTAGGTCAGTGCATGTGCTGCCCTCACGAACGCGGAGGATCGACCATTTTTCGTGCGGAAGGGCGAGGGAGCGCTTGTTGAACGTTGTCCAATACTTGCGTCGCGTAAGATACTGAAACAATTGTAATAGACGCGACGTGTCAGCGTCTGACACCGTGAAGACCCTTCCATGACACGGCGCAGCACTGTAGCTTCCGTTGCGTCAAGGCGGTCAGGCCACCCACGATTCGGGCGCTGAGGGGCGCACGAAGGTTGGTCCGACCAGACGAACCTCGGAGGGGGACACATGCGGTTTCTCGCGCTCGTTCCAACGATGCTGCTGACGGCGTGCGGGCTCGAGCTCGACCCGCCATCGCCGATCATCCACGCGCGGTTCGATCCCGACGCGAAGGTGATCCCGATGCCGACCGACGTCCTGCGCGACCGCGTCGCCGGGCACCTCGATCTGCCGATCGACGACACCACCACGCCCGCCGAGCGCGAGCTGTTCACCTGGATGAACACGATGGACGGCTGGTCGTCGGCGTCGCAGGCGCGCGTCGATCTCACCGCCGCGATCGATCCCGAGACGATCACCGCCGATTCCGTCCAGGTGTGGGAGTGGCGCGAGACGCCGGTCCGCGTCGACGACGTGACGATCAAGGTGACCGACGACGGCGCCGCGCTGACGATCGACGCGCCGCGCACCGGCTGGCGCCGCGGCGCCGAGTATTTCGCGGTGATGCGCGGCGGCGAGCACGGCGTCGCCGGCCCGCTCGGCGAGCGCGTCGAGTGCGACGCGGCGTTCTACTTCCTGCGCCAGACCGAGCGGCTCGACACCGCCGCGCACGAGCGCGCGTTCCCGGGCGCGACCCGGGCCGAGCGCGAGGACAACGCGCGCAAGCTCGAGGTGATCCGCACCGACCTCGCGCCGATGTTCGACTTCCTCGAGACCCGCGAGCTGCCGCGCGCCGACGTCGCCGCGCTGTGGCACTTCACCGTCACGACGCGCGTCGAGCTCGCGATGGACGAGCCGTCGCAGCGGATGCCGCTGCCGATCGACCTGCTCCTCGATCCCGCGACCGGCAAGATCGATCTGCCCGCGGCCGCGTGGGACTCGCAGACCGTGATCGATGCCAAGGCCGAGCTCGCGCACTACGACGGGTTCGGGACCTCGATGGGGCTGACGCTCGGGTTCACCGGCGCGGTCGAGCCGGCCACGATCTCCAAGGACACGATCGAGCTGTGGCAGCTGTCCGACACCGCCGTGCCGGTGCAAGTCCCCGCCGAGGTCGCGCTGCTCGACGACGGCGTCAACGTCGAGATCACGCCGATCGCGCAGCCGCTCGACGAGCAGACGACGTTCGCGGTGGTCGTGCGCCAGGGCATCCGCGCGCTCGACGACGCCACCGACGTCGTGCTGATGCCGGCCGGCAAGCTGATGCAGGCGCAGGCGGCGGTGTTCGCCGATGGCGAGAGCCAGGTCGGCCCCGTCGAGGATCACGCCGCGGAGAAGGTCGAGCACGTCCGGCAGGACGTCGTGCCGTTCCTCGACGCGATCTCGGCGCCGGCGACCGGCGACGTGCTCGCCGCGTGGACGTACACGACGATGTCGGTGCGCGCGCCGATCGAGGCGTGGATCGCCAAGCCCGAGGAGCTGCAGGTCGACCCGCACCCGCGCGACGTGCTGCACCGGACGCCGCTGCAGGCGCTCGGCGACTTCGCGCTCGCGATCTCGTCGCTGTTCTGGGTCGGCGACGTCTACGAGGGCACGATCGAGTCGCCGGTGTTCCTCGACCCGCGCACGCGCGCGTTCCGCACCGACGGCGGCGTCGACCTCGAGGACATCAAGTTCACGATGACCGCGCCGCGCAACCTCGACCCCGACGAGCCGGTGCCGGTGGTGATCTTCGGCCACGCGATCATGACCGAGCGCCGCATGGTGCTCGCGATCGGCGACGCGCTCGCGCAGCGCGGGTTCGTGGCGATCTCGGTGGATCTGCCGATGCACGGCTCGCGCACGCACTGCTGGACCGAGGGGCCGCTCAGCATCCCGAACCCGACGACCGGCGAGCTGACGACGCTCGCCAACCCGTGCACCAACGGCGCGACCTGCAGCGACGAGGGCCAGTGCGTCGACGCCGACGGCCTCGTCGAGGACTTCGCGCTGTGGCCGGTGATCTCGATGCCGATGGCGTCGGGCGCGGCGTTCATCGAGATCGAGAAGATCGCGAACACCCGCGATCACTTCATCCAGGCCGAGATCGATCTGTCGTCGCTGCTGCGGTCGCTGCAGCAGGGCGACTGGGCGAGCGTGATCGGCGCGCCGATCGACACGTCGAAGATCTACTACGCGGGCCAGTCGCTCGGCGGCGTGCTCGGCGGGACGTTCGTCGCGCTGCACCCCGAGATCGGCACCGCGGTGCTCAACGTGCCGGGCGCCGACACGGTCGACATGTTCAACGAGTCGCCGTTCTTCGGCGGGCAAGTGCGCGCGTTCTTCACGCGCGAGGGCGTCGAGCCGGCGAGCTTCGATGGCCACCGGTTCCTCAACGTCGCGCGGTGGTTCATGGACAGCGCCGACCCGGCGAGCTTCGCGTCGACGCTGACCGAGGGGCGCGACGTGCTGCTGCAGATGGCGACGCTCGACTTCATCATCCCGAACACGTCGACCAGGACGCTGGAGCGGCTGTCCGGCGCGCCGCGGCGCGACTACGCCGCCGAGCACGCGTTCCTGGTGATCCCCGTCGAGCCCGAGTACTTGCGCGGGACCAACGAGATGGCCCGGTTCCTCGCCGGGGAGTGGAGGCCGTGATGAAGGCGATCGTCATCCTGGTGACCATGACCGGCACCGCCTCGGCGGGTGGCTTCGCGATCGGCGAGCAGTCCGTCGTCGCGGCGGGCTCGGGCGGCGCGTCCACCGCGCGCGAGGGCGACGTCGGCGCCGCCTGGTACGACCCGGCCGCGCTGATCGACGGCCACGGCTGGCGCGCGGGCGTCAACGTCGTGGCCGCGATGGCGACGCTGTCCGCGACCGATCCCGACGGCGCGTGGTCGTCGGAGACCGAGGGCGGCATCTCGCCGGTGCCCAACCTGCACCTCGCGTTCGCCTCGGGCGCGTGGGGCGGCGGCCTCGCGGTCGGCGTCCCGTACGGCGGCAACGTCCAGTGGCCCACCGACTGGGAGGGCCGCCACGAGATCGTGTCGAGCCAGCTCCAGGTCGTGCGGATCGCGCCGTTCGTCGGCTGGACCCGCGGCAAGCTCCGGCTCGCCGGCGGCTTGCACGTGGATCTCGCGCACCTCGCGATCGAGCGCGGCCTCGACTTCATCGACACCGAGGGCACCGTGCAGATCGATCTGCGCGGCGCCGGCGTCGGCGCGGATCTCTCCGCCTGGTACGACCTCGGCGCCGTCGACGTCGGGCTCGCGTACAAGTCGCGCACCCGCGTCTCGCTCGGCGGCGAGGCCGACTTCACCGCGCCCGACGCGTTCGGCGACAAGCTCGCCGATCAGACGGCCTCGTCGTCGCTGACGCTGCCGGATCGCCTCGCGCTCGGCGCCGCGTGGCGTCGCGGCGCCGTCACCGCGCTCGCCGATCTCGAGCTCACCGCCTGGGGCGTCAACGAGCGGCTCGTCGTCGACTTCGACGAGGACCAGACGCCCGACGCGACCCAGGTCAACGCCTGGAAGACCACCGTCGCGGTCCGCGCCGGCGCCGAGTACGCGCGCGGCAAGCTGATCGCGCGCGGCGGCGCCTACTACGACCCGACGCCGACCCGCGCCGATCACATGGCGCCGTCGTCGCCGGACTCCTCGCGCCTCGGCCTCACCCTCGGCGCCAGCTACCCCGTCAGCGCCGGCGTCACCCTCGACGCGTCCTACGGCTACATGCACCTGCTCGGGCAGACCTCGACCAACCCCGAGGCGCTGATGGCCAGCTACGGCGGCTCCGCCCACTTCGCCGGCCTCGCCGTGCGGATCGCGCGATAGCCCCTGCGGCAGACCGATCAGGGGCAGCTGTTCGTCGCGCCGAACGACGCGGGGCGCGGGGCGAGGAACGGGCCGGTGCCGTCGGGGCAGCGGCTCGCGGTCGCGACGTGCGTGCTCCACGCGTGCTGGTCGGCGATGACGCCGAACGGGGTGGAGAGGATGGCGGCGTCGGCCGAGCCGAGGCCGGACGCGAGGCGCGGCGTCAGCGTGCTGGTGTCGTGGAAGACCTGGAGGTACGCGCCCGCCGCGATCGCCGTGCCGGGCGCGAACGTCAGCGCGTTCGCGGGCACGCTGTCGGTGAGGATCCAGCCCGACACGTCCACCGTCGCCACGCCGACGTTCTTCAGCTCGAGGTGATCGGTGCCCATCGAGTTGACCTCGTTGATCACGATGTCGTCCTGGCCCGGCACGGTGCAGTCGTTCGCGAGCCCCGGGGTCGGCGCGGAGGGCGCGAGGAACACCGAGCCGGTGCCGTCGACGCACCGGCTCGCCGACGCGACCGCCGTCGTCCACGAGAACGAGTCGACGGGCACGCCGCCGGGCGTCGCCACGGTCACCGTGTCGACGCTGTCGAGCGCGAACGTGGTGACGACCGCGAGCCGGCCGGACGGCGCGATCACCGTGCCGGTGGGGAGCTCGTCGACGTGCGTGGGATCCGCGTCGCCGAGCTTCCAGCCGCCGACGTCGACCGGCGCGGTGCTGGTGTTGTAGAGCTCGACGAAGTCGGACGCGCTGTTGACCTCGTTGATCACGATCGCGTCCTCACCGGGCGTCGGGCCGACCGGCCCGGCCTCGAGCTCGACCAGCGCGGGGTCGAGCTCGAGCAAGAACGTCGCGGCCTGGCCGCCGTCGTTGTCGTTGGCGAGCCACAGCCCGCCGGCGCCGAGCGCGAGGCCCTCGAGCTTCTCCTGATCGAACCGGAACGGGTGGTCGAGCAGGTCGATCGCGGTCGCCTTGTCGACGGGATCGCCGATCGCGCCGGGCGTGCCGCTCGACAGCCGGAACACGCGGATCGTCTTGTTGGTGGCGGCGCCGGCCCAGCCCTGGTCCCGCTCGATCACGGCGAACTTGTCCTCGCCGAGGTGGATCAGCTCGCTGAGGAACGTGTTGCCCGCCGGCGCGCCCGGGTTCGGATCGAGCCGGTAGAAGTAGAACTGCCAGGCGGCGAGGTCGACGTCGTAGACGCCGATCCGCGCGTGCTGGCCCTCGTCGGTGAGCCCCTTCTGGAACGCGACGTAGACCACGAGGCCGCCGACGACCCCGGGCAGCTCGTCGACGACGGCGACGCCCTCGAAGCCGTTCGCGCTCAGCTTCGTCCAGTCGATCGCGTTGGGCGCGGCGCCGCACGGCAGGTCGACCGTGCGCGTGAGCGCGCCCTGCACGTCGAAGAACAGCAGCCGGTTGCTGCCGGCGCCGCCGACGCACGTCGTGCTGCCGCCGTTGCCGGCGAGGCCCTCGACCGCGAGCACGTGGCCGCCCTCGGGGTTGAGCGCGAGGCCCTCGGGATCGAGGCCGGTCAGCGGCGCGCCCGCGGCGTCGGTGAGCAAGCGCTCGCCGACGAGCTGGAGGCGGTGGTCGGTGTGATCGACCCAGAACGACCAGATCCGCTGGCCGAGGTAGGCGTTGTCGGGCGTTGCGAGCAACAGGCCCGTCGCCGGGTCGTACGCGAGCGCGCTCAGCGCGCTCCACGCCGTCGCGTCGGACCGGACGTCGTAGACGTCGAGGCCGTTGCCGGCGGCATCGTCATCGGTGACGCCCTGGTAGATCCAGATGCCGCCGCCGGTGCCGTTGCCCTCGCCGCCGACGACGACCAGGTTGCGCGACGGGATCGCGAGCGCGCCCTCGGGCCGCATCGGCGCGCCGAGGAGCTGCTTGATCACCGGCGTCGACGGCACGCTGACGTCGACCACGACCATCGACGAGTTGCGCTCGCCGAGCAGGAACGCGTACTCGGTGCCCGCGAACGTCCCGGCCGCGCAGCTCTCGACCTCGACGCCGCGGTTGGCCGAGCGGCCGTCGGGGTACATGCCGGCGCGCAGCGCGGCGACCTCGAGCGCGTCGCCGCTGTCGTAGACGCGCGTGCCGTCGAGATCGAAGATCGAGAAGCCGCGGCCGCCGGAGTAGATGCCGGCGCCGAACGCCTGGTTGGGCGTGTCGCCCTCGTTGGCGGTCACGAACCGCGTGCCGCCGGCGATCAGGCAGGCGCCGTCGGGCTGGAGCTGGCCGACGAACGGCGACGCGAGCAGGAACCGCTTGTCGTTCGCGAGATCGGCGCGGGCGTGGGTCGAGGTGCCCAGGTCGAGGTAGCGCACGACCGTCTCGGTCTCGAGGTCGATCACCGCGACGACGTTGTTCTCCTGGAGCGTGACGATCGCGGTCGCGCCGTCGGCCGTGATGTCGATGATCTCGGGCTGCGGATCGGTGGGCTGGTTGCCGACCGTCGGGACCAGCGCGATCGTGGTCACCGTCGACGCGGCCGGCGTGGCGTAGTCCAGCGACACGACCTGCACGCTGCCCGGGCGCGCCTGCGCGACCGCGTTGCCATCGGCGTTCTCCTCGTCCTCGATCGCGATCACCGCGCGGGCGCCGTCGGGGGTGAGGTGGATGCTGTCCGGGCCGACGCCGACCGGGATCGTCGCGACGATCGTCCGCGTTGCCAGGGCGATGAACACCAGCGCGCCGGGATCGGCGTTGGCGACCGGGTTGGTGGTGTCCTTCACCACGACGAGCGCGTACTGGCCGTTCGGGGTGATCGCGACCGAGGTCGGCTCGCCCTCGCCGGCGTGGCTGACCGTGTTCGCGACGTCGACGTCGCCGAGGTGGACGGGGACGCTCGGATCGGTGAGATCGACGAAGCCGACGGTGTGCCGGACGCTGCTGGTGTACGCGAGCCTGGTGCCGTCGGCCGAGGCCGCGACGATCTCGGCGATCGGCCCACCGACGCCGGTCAGCTTGGCGATCAGCCGGAACCCGACGATCGCCGCGTCGCCGTCGTCGCCGTCGCACAGGTACGCGGTCGAGTCGATCTCGAGAAGGCCGAGCACGCCGTCGTCGTCGTCATCCACGCCGGTGTCGATGCGGACGCCGCCCGCGAGGCACTGCGCGCCCGGCGCTTCGGGCGTCATCGCGATCACGACGTCGTGACCGTCGGTGCCGTCGGTGCCGTCGGTGCCGTCATCGCCGTCGACCCCGTCATCGCCGTCATCGCCGTCATCGCCGTCATCGCCGGAGCCGCCGTCGCACGCGTACGTCGTGGTCTCGACCTCGTCCTCGGCGAGGACCCCGTCGCCGTCATCGTCACGGCCGGCGTCGATCCGGGTGCCGCCCTCGGCGCAGTTCGCGCCCGCGGGCTCGTCCGCGAAGCCGAGGATCGCGCCTGGCGCAGAGCCGTCACCGCACGCGGCCAGGAGGAACAGGATCGGGGCGAGCCGTCGGAGCTGCATGCGCGGCACCGTGACGAAGGCGTGAGTCGCTCGTGTCGACGCTGCGTGAACGAACTGCAACGAGGTCGTCGCGATCCCACAGGTTGACCGGCAACTCGCCCGGCCTGTCGTCAGCGACGACACCCCCGTCGGACGCAGGCTCGTGTGATCCAGGGCGGTTGGCCGTGGCCGACGCCTTGCTGAGTGCACTGGCTACCATGAAGGCTCTTTCGTTCGCGTTCGCGTGTGTCGCGCTCGGTGGCTGCTTCGCCGAGGAGCTCGAGAAGGGCGACGAGGATGAGGCGCCCTCGGTCGATGGCAAGGACGACTCGTTCCAGGCCCCCACCGATCACGGGGCGATCGGCTGGAGCGTGCCGGCCGGGGCCACGCTCGCGGCCACCGCCAAGTTCCACGCCTGGGACTTCACGCTGTCGGGGGACGCGAAGATCGTGATGACCACCGGCAAGCAGACGGCCGGCGGCAAGATGGTCGACACGGTGCTCTACCTCTACAAGGAGGGCGCCACGAGCTGGGGCCCGTACATCGCGCGCAACGACGACGCCGGCGACTCGCTGTGGTCGAAGATCACGCGGAACCTCGGCGCCGGTCACTACCGCGCCCTGGTCAAGGGCTACGCCGCGACCACCACCGGCAAGTTCGCGCTCAAGGTCGAGTGCACCGGCGCCGGCTGCGCGCCGCCCGCGCCCGCGTGCCTGCTCGGCTCGACCTACGGCGAGTGGCGTGACAGCCCCGACTACACCACGTTCCGCCAGGAGACGCTGACCGCGGCGAGCGCGCTCGAGCGGCTCGAGCCCGACCAGATCATCCTCGCGGTGCAGCAGTCGTCGCACACCGACGTCACCACCGTCGCCGAGGCGTTCGATCGCGTGGACGGCAACGAGATCAACATCGTCGAGCGCCAGCACGAGGCCACCGGCCAGATCATCGTCGGCCTCGAGTACGGCGCGGGCGACAACAGCTACGGCGCGCTGTTCTACTCCGGCACGCTCGAGCTCGCGTCGCCGATCCACGACGGCGACCTCCTCGACTGCACGTTCGTGCCGCCGGGCGCGCAGGTGGGCCTCGGCGACGATTGCCGCGCGCAGTCCGAGTGCCCGGGCACGTCCCGCTGCACCGGGCTCACCGCCGGCCACGGCGTGTGCGTGAGCGTCGCCGCGATCCCCGGCGAGGACGCGGCCTGCGGGTCCGACTCGCAGTGCGCGACCGGCCTGGTGTGCGCGGGCCAGACCCGCGGCTACGGCTCCTGCCGCCCGGCGTGGACGCGCGGCACGTTCGACGCGATCGCCGGCGACCCGATCCCCGACGCCGGCTCGGTCTCCAGCCACCTCACCGCGTACGGCCTCGCCACCGTCGACACCGACGTGACGCTGCGCGCGACGATCGCACACACCAAGCCCAACCAGCTCCGCCTCTACCTCCGCAACCCGGCCGGCACCGAGGTGCTCGCGTGGGACGGCCCCGCGGAGGGCGCGACCTCGGGCGCCGCCACCTTCGTCTTCGATCGCACGGTCGTCGGGTTCTCCGGCGACGAGTCGGTCAACGGCACCTGGTCGCTCCGCGTCGTCGACCTCGCCGCCGGCACGGCCGGCACGCTCACCCGCTGGGGCGTGACCCTCGGGTCGCGCTGGGACTGACCGCCGCTACAGGATCCAGAACGGCTTCTTGCCGGCGAACAGGATGCCCCACCGCGCGGCGGCGGGCTCCGAGAGCTGGATCTCGACGAGGACGCCGCGCTGCGGCGAGTGATCGTGCGGGTGGCTGTCGCGGACCTCGCCGTCGATGAAGCCGGTCACCGTGCCGACGGACGAGCAGCGGACCAGGCCCCAGTCGCAGCCGTACAGGGTGTCGCCGGCGTGGACGTTGTCGAGGTTGTCGTAGGGCACGAACCCGACGATCACGCGGCCGCCAGCGGCGCGGAGGTACGGCGACTTGTGCAGGCCCGCGAGCAGCTCGTCCTGCTTGGTGAGCCGGGTGTCGAGGTCGGTGATGTGGTGCCCGAGCGCGACCTTGCGATCCGCGGCGGCCGCGATGGCCAGCGTCTTCTGATCGATCAGGTCGCGGAGCGTGGCCTCGTCGGCCGTCGCGATGGCACCGGCGTGCGCGCCGGCGTCGGTGAGCCACTGCGTCGCCGTGGCGACCTCGCGCTCGATCTGGGCGAGCTCGCCGATCGCCGCCTCGCGCTGATGGATCAGCTCGCTGCGGCGGAGCTGCGCGTCGGCCTCGGAGGAGATCGCGGCGATCACCTTCTCGTGGTTGGGCCCCAGGATCTGCGGCTTCACCCAGTTGTCGTTGAAGAAGTAGAAGATGTTGATGGTGAGGAACACCACCAGGCCGACGAGGATCAAGCCGAGCGCGGCGATCCCGGCGGTCCGGTAGACCTTGACGATCGCGGGCTGGAGCAGGAGCCGGGTGCGCGACGGACGCGGTGTCGACGGCGTGGTCATGCGGCCGGAAGCTCCATCTGCCGGACCGGCTCGTCGTCGAGGTCGAGGTCGTTGGCGGGGCTGACCTCGGCGAGCGGCAGCGGGACCACCTGGGGCTCCGGCACGACCTCGGGCTCGTGGCCACGGGTCTCCCAGCTCGTCGAGTCGAGGGTGAACAGCGCGACCGGCGTGAGCAGCGCGTAGGTCACCGGCATCACGATCGACATCGGCAGGAACGCGAACGCCGACACGCGGTGCTCCGGTGCTTCCTTGCGGCTGTGCCACCGGTACGCCGCGCCGAACAGCGCGACGACCGCGATGTGGAGCAGCATGCCCTTGAAGAAGAACCCGTCGCGGATCGAGATCACGATCAACACGGGATACACGATGACGAGCGCGAACAGCGAGAAGAAGTGCACGGCGATCAGCGGGTTCAGCCGCCACACGTGCGACATCCCGCCGATGTAGTCGACGATGTTGGAGCGCCGCCAGCGGAGCTGCTGCGCGAAGTACTGGCCGAGGTGGTTGGGCACGGTGGTGCGGCACACCGCGTCGAGGGTCATCGTCGTGAGGTAGCCGGCCTTGATGATCTGCCGGGTCAGGAAGCGATCCTCGCCGTACTTGATCGGCACGCCGCAGACCTCGCGGTGCTCCAGCTTGGGCTCGAGCTCGATGAGGACCGACCGGCGGTACGCGGTCAAGCACCCGGACAGGCACATCACGCGCTGGAACGCCCACTCCAGGTTCTTCATGAAGTGGTAGCCGTAGTGGTACTTCACCGTCTGCATGCGGGTGAGCCAGTTGTCGTGCTTGTTGCGCACGTCGACGCGGCCGCCGACGGCGGCGATCCGATCGGAGGTGAACCGGCGGACCAGCTGGCGCACGGCCTGCGGCTCGACGACGACGTCCGAGTCCACGGAGATGATGATCTCGGCGCTGGTCTCGCGGACCGCGCGGTTGATCGAGCGGCGCTTGCCCATGTTGGTCTGGTTGCGGATCACGCGGATCCGTCCGCCCGAGGCGCGGGCGACCTCCTGGGCGAGCTCGTAGCTGTCGTCGGTCGAGCAGTCGTCCATGACGGTGATCGACAGCTTGTCGGCCGGGTACTCCTGCGCGAGCAGCGTGCGCAGCGTCTCCTGGATCGCGGGTCCCTCGTTGAACATCGGGATCACGATCGTGACGCTCGGCTCGTAGTCGTCGACGGTCCGGTCCCAGTTCTTGCCCTTGACCAGGCGCAGGAACATGCCGGCGACGTACCGGTTGATGAACACGATCAGCACGAGCGACTGGATCAGGACGCCGAGGCTGCTCGTCATCATGACGGCTCCTCCTCGAGCGTGACCGTGACGTCGGCCCAGCCACCCTGAGCCACGACCACGCCCTCGAGCCGCGCGTCGGCGCGACCGGGCGCGGAGATCACCAGGTCGTAGGTCCCGGGCAGGAGCTCGGACATCGCGAACGTGCCGTCGGCCGAGGCGCCGGTGCGCGCGCGCGGCCGATCCTTCGACGCGGCGTGCTCGTCGCCCTCGCGGTGGAACCGCGCGACCGCGATCGTCGCGTTCGGCGCGGGCGCGCCGCCGGCGAGCGTGATCGTGCCGCGGATCCCGCCCGGATCCTGGAGCACGACGACGATCGGCTCGGAGTCCGCGGTGACCTCGACGACGACGCGCGCCTTGGCGGGATAGCCGGTGGCCGAGACGACGTAGGTCCCGGCCTGGCCGAGCGTGACCTCGAAGGTGCCGTCGGCGGCGGTCTCGAAGCTGGGGATCTTCTGGCGCGCGCCCTGGAGGACGGCGTTGACGCGGGCGCCGGCGACCGGCTCGCCGTCGGCGTCGAGCACCTGGCCGCGCACCGCGATCGGCTCGCCGAGCGTGAGATCGATCGTGAGCTGCTCGCCGGAGACGATCTGGCGCTTGGTCGGCGGGGACATCGACTCGGCGCGCGCCGCCTCGACGGTGACCGTGCCGGGGTGGATCGTGTCGATCCGGTAGGCGCCGGACGAGTCGGTGGTCGTGGTGAGGTGCTGGTCGGCGCCGCCGCCGAGCACGCGGTCGTAGACGTGGACGGTCGCGCCGTCGACCGGGTTGCCGAACGCGTCGCGGACGACGCCGGCGATCACCGCGGGCGCGGGGATCACGATGTCGATCGTCAGCTCCTGGCCGGGCGCGACCGTGGCCGACGCGAACCCCTCGGAGGCGTCACCGGCGGTGGCGTGGAGCTTGATCTCGCCCGGCGGAACCACGAGCTCGAACGCACCGTCGGCGCCGGCGATCGCCGAGCGGCCGAGCGTCTCGTCGAGGGCCGTGCGGACGGCGGTGTCGATCGTCTCGACGCTGACGGTCGCGGCGGCGACGGTGGCGCCGCCGTCGCGCAGCACGCGACCGCGGACGATCCCGGCGCGCTCGACGAGGATGTCGTGGTGGACGGCCGCGGTGCCGGCCGGCTGCTCGACGAGCAGGCGGCTCGGCGGCGCCCACGCGCCGTTGCCGTGCGCGCGCACGTCCCAGCGGCCGGTGGTGATCTCGACGCGGTACTGGCCGTCGGGGGCGCTGGTCGCGATGACCTCGGCGCGCGGACCTTCGTGGCCGGGGAGCGTGAACTCGACCGAGACGCCGGCCTGCGGGGCGCCGGTCGCGCCGTCGAGGACCCGACCCTCGACCGTCATCGCCACGGCGTCCTCGCCGGACGTGGCGTGGGTCACGAGCTCGCGGGCTGCGCGGCCGTGCTCGAGATCCGGTCCGGCGCCGCGGCCCGTCGACGACGACGCGCCAGGCAGCTCACGGCTCGGCGTTCCTGATGTGGCGGCGGTCCGTCGCTCGTCCGGAGAACGCGTGACGAAGTACGCGGCGATCGCGCCGGCGAGGAGGACCGCGCCAGCAAGCGCGAGCCGATTCCTGTGCTGATGAGAGACCAAAGCTGCGTGTCCAGTCGAGGCGAGTCAGTACCCAGGCAATGAACGAAAACTATTACGGTTCGCAACCCCGCACAAGAACTGCTCTGGGGTCCCTGCTGTTCCCGTGACGCAGGTCGCCGCGATGGCGTGAGAATGATCCAAACGTCCGGCAGGATGTGCTATCGGACCAGGTTCCCGTGCGCCGCCTCGCGCTCGTCCTGGTCGTCGGGTTCGTGCTCGGCGCTGCGTCGCCGGCGCGGGCGCAGGACGCGCTGGACCCGTGGACCGCGGTCCCGGCCGCCCTCGAGGCCCCTGCCCCGACCGAGCGGCCGGACCACCGGCTCGCCTCCCTGGGCGCGCTCGGCGGCCTGTACGGCGCGTTCACCGTCTGGGCGTACTTCGCCTGGTACCACGACTTCGAGGGCCACGAGTTCCAGGTCGGCGGCGACGGCTACTTCGGCGTCGACCGCTACGCCGGCGGCGCCGACAAGCTCGGCCACGCCTGGGCCAACCTCGCCTTGGCCCGCGGGTCGAGCAAGCTCCTGCGGTGGGGCGGGTGGCCGCGGGGCCCGGCCGCGCTGATCTCGGGCGGCCTGGCGGCGGCCTACTTCGGGTTCATCGAGGTGAAGGACGGCTACTACTACGAGATGTCGCCCGGCGATCTGCTGTTCAACACGCTCGGCGCGGCGCTCGGCACAGCGCAGGAGGTGTGGCCGCGGCTCGACGAGCTGATCGACCTCCGCGTCGAATACTGGCCGAGCGACGAGTACCGCGCGATCGTCCGCGGCGAGGCGGAGGCGGAGATCAACACGATCAACATCGCCGAGGACTACTCGGGCCAGACCTACCTGCTCGCGCTCCACCTGGGCGCGTTCGCCGCGCTCGACGTCACGCGGGTGGCGCCGTTCGTCGACGTCGTCGCCGGCTTTCGCGCCGACAACTACAAGCCCGACCCGCTCGAGGAAGTGCGCCGCACGCAGCGGCTGTTCCTCGGCGTGGCGCTGAACCTCCAGGGCGTGATCGACCGCGTCCTCGACGGCACGCCGCGCAAGCTCCTCCACGGCGGCGCCGAGCTCCTGAGCCTGCCGTTCACGTCGATCGGCGTGGTCGACGCCGAGCGGTCGTCGCTGTGACACGCAACCGCGTGATCGCGATCGTCGTCGCGCTCGCCGCGGTGATCGCGGTGCTCCTGTGGCGGCGCGCCGGCTCCGCGGACGCGCCGGTGGCCGCGCCCGCCGCGGGGTCCGCCGCCGACGAGCTCGCCGCGCGCGACGACGGCGCCGCAGGTCCGCGCAGGTCCGTCGGCGCCGGCCGCCGCAACCCGGCCGCGGAGGTCGAAGGCGCGGTTCGCATCGACGGCCAGGTCGTCGACGCCGCGGGCGCCGGGGTCGAGGGCATCGACGTCGTGTTCGCGCACAAGGTCGAGGAGATCGTGACCAGCGGCGCCGACGGCGGCTTCTCGATCACGCTGTTGACGGGCCCCTACGTGGTGCGCGCGCTCGGCGAGCGGAGGTACGCCGTCGCGCAGACCATCGAGGTCACCGCGACGACGC
>Ga0163144_10004371_pt1 | contig 31834 bp, 31 predicted proteins | sample OliLak19BULKMAT1_FD_123175 | JGI IMG/M metagenome (GOLD analysis project Ga0163144, IMG submission 123175) | Freshwater microbial mat bacterial communities from Lake Vanda, McMurdo Dry Valleys, Antarctica - Oligotrophic Lake LV.19.BULKMAT1 | ecosystem: Environmental > Aquatic > Freshwater >... | reverse complement strand
GGCGATCCGCCGGGCAGCCGCTGCGCCGTGTCCGCTGGGCGGCCGCTGCGCCGTGTCCGCTGGGCGGACACATGGGCGAAGGAAGAGCTGCGAGCCTCGCCATATGAGGCCCTCCGCCGCCGATTCGTCCGCCCAGCGAGCCATACGGCCAACGACGGGCCCGGCGCGGGCAGATGCGCGGCCCCACTGGCTGGGATGTACGCGTGGCGGACGTGGCGACGACCGCCGGTACCGCCATGGCCGGAGGCCCGGGCGCGCCGCTGCGACGCGGCGCCGGTACCGCCACGGCTCGGAGCCCCCGTGGCCCTCTCTACTTCGTGTAGACGCCGCCCGGGTCGAGCTCCTCGCGGACCAGGCGCAGCTCCTCGGCCGTCGGCGGCGAGGTCGTGGCCAACGCGTCGGCGACCTTCACGTCCCAGCCGATCGAGGCCCGGACATCCTCGAGGGTGGCGCCCGGATGGAGCGAGTCCAGGCGCATCTCGCCGTGCTCGTCGAAGTGGTAGATGCCGAGGTCGGTGACGACGACCGACGGGCCGCGTCCCAGCCAGCCGCCCTGGCGCCGGATGCGCTCGGCCTGCTCGGCCCCACCAAGATTTCCGGGCGAGGTCCGGAAGTCGATGGTCTCCACGAACGAGCGAGCGCTCTGGCGCATGATCACGAAGACCTGCCGGGCGTTGATGGCGATCTCGCACGCCCCGCCGCTGCCCGGCAGGCGCGTCGTCGGGCTTGCGTAGTCGCCGATGACCGTCGTGTTGATGTTGCCGAAGCGATCGATCTGGGCGGCGCCCAGGAAGCCGACATCGATGAGTCCGCCCTGCAGGTAGTAGCCGAACAGCTCGAGCATGCTGACCACGGCCGTGGAGCCGGTCACGATGGTCGGGTCGCCGATGCTCAGCGGCAGGCGCTGGGGCCGCGCCCCGAAGACGCCCGCCTCGTAGACCATCTCCAGGTCCGGGGCGACCGTACGCTGGGCGAGATTGACCGCGATGTTGGGCAGCCCGACACCCACGAAGCAGACCCGCTGTCCGGCCAGCGCCCGGGCCGCGGCCACGATCATCATCTCGGACTTCGTGAAGGCCGGGGCGGTCACTGGCCGGTCCCGATGCGAGCGCCAGCGCGCCTGGAACGCCCCGCGTTCCAACTGGCGGTCGGGACCGGCTGGCGGGCGGTCCACGGGCCGGCCCAGGGCCCGACGCCAGCGCCAGCGCGCCTGGAACGCCCCGCGTTCCAACTGGCGGTCGAGACCGGCTGGCGGGCGGTCCAAAGGCCGCTCCCCGGTCGGCTGGAACGCCCGGCGTTCCAAACGGTGGTCGGGCGGGTCCCGAGGGCTCCGGCTCCGCCCATCACCGGTACTCCCCGTAGTCCACGGCCCCGGACGGCGCGGCCGCCGACGGCCGCAGCGAGGCCTGCCGTTCCGCGCCGAGCTTGTCCATGTACGCGGCCCGCCCGTCAAGGTCGTGGACCCACTCGCGCAACCACGCCTGGACGTCGTCCTCGGAGCGGGTGATCGGATCCCAGTCCAGGTAGAACCGGTTGTCCCGGTCGTACGCGCCCTGCACGTACGAGGGGTGCGCGCCCCACGGCTCCACGACGACCGCATCCACGATGAGGCCCGGGATGATGGTCCGGTTGGGATCGGCCCGGATGACCTCGTCGGACACCAGCTCCTCGACCACGACGATGACCCGGTCGGCGGCGAAGGCGGCCTCCTTCTGGCAACCCAGCAGGCCCCAGACCTGGGTGTCGCCGGCCGCCGACGCGCGCTGGGCGTGGATGATGGTCACGTCGGGGTGCAGCGGCGGCACGGCGTAGATGGTCTCCTCGCCATACGGCGACTGGATCGGCCGGATGAGCGGGTTGGCCACCGGCAGATCCGTCTCGAAGTACGAGCGCAGCGGGAAGAACGGCAGGTTCATGGCGCCGGCCGTGTAGCGCCCGACCATCCCGAAGTGGCTGTACTCCTCGACCTCGAGGGGCTGCTCGGGGATATCGCCCTCGATGCGCCGCCGGATGGCGCCAAGACCGCCGACGCCCGGGTTGCCCAGCCACGAGAAGACGAGTTTGCGGGCGACCCCGGCCGCGATCATCTGGTCGTAGATGACGTCCGGGGTCAAGCGCGCAAGGGTCAGCTCGCGCTTGCCCTGGCGGATGATCTCGTGGCCGGCCGCGAACGAGATGAGGTGGGTGAAGCCCTCGATCGCGACGGTGTCGCCGTCGCGCACGAGCTCGGCGATGGCGTCGCGCATCGAGGCGACCTTGGAGGCAGCCATCGGACGGTCAGCCCGCTGCCTCGACCTCGTGCAGGGCACCCGCCTCGACCACCTCGGCGAGCACCTCCGCGCCGTGCCCGGCGACCTGCGCCACAGCCTCGGCGAAGATGCGCAGGGCGGTCGCCATCTCGGCCTCGGACACGGTCAGCGCGGGCGACATGCGGACACTGCTTTTGCCGCACTCCAGGACGAGCAGGCCGCGCTCGAAGCACGCCCACTGGACCTCCTCGGCGTGCTCGGCCGTGTCGAACTCGACGCCGAGCATCAGGCCCAGCCCGCGCACGGCGCTGACCAGGCCATCGAAGCGATCGATGAGCGGGCGCAGCCCGGCAAGGGCCTGCTCCCCGCGCGTGGCGGCATTGGCCGTCAGGCCACCTTCCAGCAGGTCGATGGTCGCCAGTGCCGCAGCACAGGCCACCGGGTTGCCGCCGTACGTGGAGCCATGCGCGCCCGGGCCCCAGGCCTCCAGCAGCTCCGCCCGGGCGACCATCGCGCCCAGGGGCATGCCCGACGCGATGCCCTTGGCCGTCAGCAAGATATCCGGCTGGACGCCCCAGTGATCCACGGCCCACATCTTCCCGGTGCGGCCAGCGCCTGACTGGATCTCATCGGCGATGAGCAGGATCCCGTGCTCGTCGCAGATCCGGCGCAGGCCCTGCAGGAAGCCGTCCTCGGGCACGATGTAGCCACCCTCGCCCTGGACGGGCTCGACGATGATCGCGGCGACCTCATTGGCCGGGACGAGCTTGTCGAAGAGGACCTCATCGAACCAGCGGAGGTCCTCGACGCGGCCATACGGGGCGTGGTAGACGCCCGGCAGCAACGGCCCGAAGCCGGCGTGGTACTTGGCCTTGGACGCGGTCAGCGACAACGCGCCGTAGGTCCGCCCGTGGAAGGCACCCAGGAAGGCCACGATATACGGTCGATGGGTCGCGTAGCGGGCGAGCTTGATGGACGCCTCGACGACCTCCGCGCCGGAGTTGCCGAGATAGGTCCGCGCCCGGCCCGCGATCGGCGAGAGCTCCGCCAGGCGCTGGCAGACCTCCGGGTAGATCGGCAGGTAGAAGTCGCTCGCGGAGAAGTGGATGAGTTCGGCCGCCTGCTCCTTGATGGCCGCCACGACCTGGGGATGCGAGTGGCCCGTGGAGTTGACCGCGATGCCCGCGGCGAAGTCCAGGAAGAGGTTGCCGTCGATGTCCTCGACGACGAGGCCCTCGCCGCGTACCGGCACGATCGGGTAGGCGCGCGGCAGGCTCGGCGACGTCCACGTCTCGTCGTAGGTGACGTGGGCGCGAGCCTTGGGGCCCGGCAGTTCGGTGACCAGGCTCGGGACGGGGCGCTCACCGGCGAGCCGCGATGCGTCGTTGGACAAGGGAAGCACCTCGACTTGGATGCATAGGGAGTATGCAGACTGGATACCAACTCGCAGTATAGCCGACGGCCGGAAGCCCGAGAGTCCTAGGACGGATAGGTGACAGCGCGCACCACTTCGTGCCGCTAGCGTGCCGTCATGACCCGTCCCATGACCGGCGACCAGGTCCAGCGATCCGCGTCGAAGAGCCTCGCGCAGCGCTTCGACCCTGCCCGTGGGGCGATCCTGCTGGGCCGTGGCCTGTGGCACGGCGACCGCGCCGTCGCGGAGCTGCGCTGGGCGGGCATCACCTTCACGGCGATGGCCGGCCTGGCCATCGTGGCCAAACTCGTCGACGTCGCCGACCGCGGCTTCGACCGGGCGATCGTCCTCAACCTCCTGTTCGCGGGCCTCGCCATCGGGGCCGGCTGGTCCTCCCTGGGGCCGCGCCTGATGGCCCGTCCCGGAGCTCGCTGGGTGCTCGGTCCGCTCGTGGTCGCCGTGGCGATGGTCGCCAGCGGGCCGATCGACGTGACGACCCTGGCGCTTCCATCGGCGGCACCTCTCGTCGTGCTCGCCCTGAGTTACGCGGCGATCACCCCCGGCTATCCGGTGGCCGCGGCCATGATCCTGGTGGCCTGGACCGTCGTCGCCATCGCGCATGCCGGGGCGATCGCGGCCACGGCCCCCGCCGACCTCGTCAGCGATGAATACCTGGTCCACGGCGCCGTCGTCGTGCTGGCCGCGACCGGGATGTACGTCGTGGTCCGCATCGCCTCGGAAGCGGAGGCGCGCGCGGTGCGCCTGGCGGCCCACAGCCGCGCCCGCGTCGACGCGCTCGAGACGCTCGAGCGGATCGTCCGTCGCTTCGATGGCACACGCCCGGTGGCCGACATCATGCAGGCCGTCGTCGACGACATCGCGAACGGCTTCAGCATCCCGCTGGTGTCCATCTACCTGCCCATCAGCCCGACCCGGCTGTCGATGGTCGGCGTCGCCGGCTACCACTCGCCGTTCCATGAGATCGATGTCGGCGTCGGCATCATCGGCCGGACCGCGTCGACGCTCAGCACGCAGTTCGTACCGGACGTGCTGGCCGATCCCGACTACCGCGCGGCGCGCGACGACGTGCGCAGCGAGGTCGCGACCCCGATCGTGCATGCCGGCCAGCTCGACGGCGTCGTGAACTTCGAGGGCACCCTGCTCCACCCGATCGGCGCTGCCCAGGTGGCCATCGCTGCGATGTTGGCGCGGTCCATCGCCGCGGCCCTGCACTCCAGCCGCCTGGGCGATGAACGACGCGCGCGGATGCACGCCATCGAGCGCGTGCTGGAGGTCAGCCGAGGATTGGTCGGCGACCTGGACCGCGAGCGGACCACGCGCAGCGTGGTAGAAGCCGCCGCCGACCTCCTGTCGGCGTCGAGTGTGTACATCGCCGGTCGCGACGGGACGGGCGCCTTTCGCATCCAGTCCGAGGCGTCCGGTGTGGACGAGTCGGTGGCCGACGCCGGCGGTCGCGTCCTGGACGTGACCGACGTGGTGGCCTTCGAAGCGGTCGATCGCGGCGAACCGATCACCAACGGGACGACGATGGCGCTGCCCATCCAGATCGACGGCGAGGTCGCGGCCGTTCTCGTCGCGCGCCGGCCGGACGGTGCCGCGCCATTCGGGGAGCTGGAACGCCGGGTCGCAGACCTGCTCGCGACCCAGGTCGCCGTCGCCCTGCGCAACGCAGACCGCCACGCCATGGTGCGGGATGCCGCCGTTCGGGACCCCCTGACCGGCCTGCTCAATCGGCGCTACTTCGACGAGGCGGTCGAGGCCGCCTTCGCGACCGCCCGCCGCGCGGACGTCCCGCTCAGCCTCATCGTCCTGGACCTCGACCGATTCTCGGCCATCAACAACGAGCACGGGCACGCCGTCGGTGATGCGCTGCTCCGTGGCGTGGCTCGGGCCATGGCTGGATCCGTACGCGTCGGGGACACCGTTGCGCGCTTCGGCGGCGAGGAGTTCGTGGTCATCGCGCCGAGCGCCGACACGGCACAGGCCGTGGTCATCGCTGAGCGCATCCGCGCCGCCGTCGCCGCCGTGACCGTGCCGTTGGATGAGGTCCAGTCGCGCATCACCGTCTCGGCCGGCGTCGCCTCACTGACCAAGGATGAGCTGGACGGCAAGGCCCTGTTCCGCGCCGCCGACTCCGCCCTGCTGGCGGCCAAACGCGCCGGCCGCGACCGAGTCGTCGCCCTCTAGAACGGCGGCCCAGGGCGTACGGACGGGGGCCCCTTCAGCGCGTCAGTCGACGGTGGTGTGGCTCTGCTCGCGCAGGAACTGGGCGACGTAGTACATGGAGAGGGCGGCCTTGCCGGTCGAGCCCGAGCCCTTCCAGCCGCCGAAGGCCTGGATGCCCGGCCAGGCGCCGGTCGTCGCGCCGGCTCGGCGGTTGACGTACAGGACGCCCGCATGGATTCCATCGAGGAACTGCTGGACCTCGGCCGGGTCCTCCGAGTACACGCCCGCGGTCAGGCCATACACGGAGTCGTTGGCCAGGGTCAGCGCCTCGTCGAGGGAGTCCACGGCCGCCACCGCGGTCAGCGGCGCGAAGAACTCGTCGCGGAAGACACGGTGCGACGCGGGCAGTCCACCAACGACGGTCGGCTCGACATACGTCCCCCGGGCGAGGTCGCCGTCCGTCAGGCGCTCGCCGCCGATGAACACCTGGCCATCGCGGCGGGCCTCGGCGACGGCCGCCTGGTGGCGGTCCACGGCCTTCTGGTCGATGATCGGCCCGAGCCAGTTCGCGCGCAGGATCGGGTCGCCGACAGTGATGCCCTCGGTCTTCTCGACCAGTCGCCGGACCAGCTCGTCATGCACGGAGCGCTCGACGTAGACCCGCGAGTTGGCCGAGCACTTCTGGCCGCCGAAGCCGAAGGAGGAGCGCATGATCCCTTCGGCCGCCTCATCCAGGTCGGCCTTGGCCGTGACGATGGCCGGGTTCTTGCCGCCCATCTCCACTATGCACGGCCGCGGGAAGTCGCGCGAGAACGTGCGGAACAGCCCCATCCCGACCTCGTACGAGCCGGTGAACACGATGCCATCGATGCCCTTGTGCTCCTGGAGAGCCTGGCCGACGGTCGCGCCCGGGCCCATCACGAGGTTGATCACGCCGGCCGGGACGCCCGCGTCGATGTACGCCTCGACCATCTTCACCGCCGACAGCGGCGACGCCGAGGCTGGCTTCACGATGACCGTGTTGCCGGCCATCATCGCCGCGCCCGACGGACCGGTGGCCAGGGCCATCGGGAAGTTGAACGGGCTGATGACCGCGAACACGCCATGCGGCCGCAGGATCGAGCGGGTGTGCACGGTTTCGTCGCCGAGGTTGCCGAGCGGGTGGTCGTAGCCGCCGTTGTCCTCCATGGTCTGGGCGTAGTAGCGGATGAGGTCCGCCGATTCCTCGACCTCGCCGAGTGACTCGATGCGGTTCTTGCCGACCTCGTAGCTCATCAGCGCGGAGAGGTCCATGAGCCGGTCGCTGATGAGGTCGGCGGCGCGGCGCAGGATCGCCAGGCGATCCTGCCACGGCGTGGCCGCCCAGCCCGGCTGGGCGCGCCGCGCGGCCGCGACCGCGTCATCCAGATCCTGGGTCGTGCCCATGGCGACCGTGCCCAGCACGATGTCGCGGTCGATCGGGGTGCGCACCTCGAAACGCTCCGCGGCGTCACGCCACTGGCCGTCGATGTAGTTCTGGTAGTGGGTCCCGAAGTCCGCCTTGACCCGCTCCACGGCGGCCTCGAAGCCGGTGTGCATGTCCTCGTTATCCGCCCGCAGCGTGGCGTAGGTGATCTTGATGCGCGGCTTCTCGTCGGCGGTCATCGGGCGGTCCTCACGGTGCGGCGTCGGGACGGACGTGGGGCCGCGGCGCGACGGGCTGGGCCATCAGCGCGCGGCAGGTTGCGGTCAGTCTAGCGCGGCCACGACATCGGCCAGCGACGGTGCCACGGCATGCGGTCGACGCCCGCCACGCTCGCCGGCTGCGGTGTCGACATCGGCCGGCCCGTGCTTGCCCGACAGCACGAACACGCCGCGCAGACCCGCCCGCTGCGCGGCCCGGATGTCCGTGCGCACGTCGTCACCGACCATGGCCACGTCGGCCCGGGCGAGGTCCCGCCCGACCTCTCGTCGGAGGTCCGCCACCGCGGCGCTGAAGAACGCCGCCGAGGGCTTGCCGATGATGGTCGCGCGGGTCTCGGCAGCGAACTCCAGGCCCACCACGAACGCTCCGGAATCGAGCGTCGGCCCGTCCGGCGTGAGCCACCACGGATTGCGATGCATGCCGACCAGGCGGGCGCCGGCCCGGACCAGGCGGAAGGCCACGTTGAGGTTCTCGTAGGTGGCTTCCTCCGGCGAGTCACCGACGATGACCGCCGCGGCCACCGCGCCGGGCGCCCGAGCCTCCGCATGGGATAGCAGCCGCTGGCCGTCGAATTCGGCGCGGGCATCCTCGGAGGCCAGCACGTACAGCGGCCCGCCGGGGAAGGCCCGCCGCGTCCAGGCCGCCGAAGCCGACAACGCCGACTGGAAGCGCGCCGCCGGGATCGGCGCCCCGAGCTGCGACGCCCAGCGCGCCAGCGTCTCGCGGCTGACCGTCGAGGTGTTCGTCACGATCCGGTACGGGATGCGGCGGCGCTCCAGGGTGCCGATCGCCTCGGCCGTACCGGGCACCGGCTTGCCGGCCACGACGATCACGCCGTCGAGGTCCAGGAGGAGGGCCCTGGTGCCCGCCAATGCGTCGCGCAGGGACGAGGGGACTGGCATGCGCGGTACCATGCCCTGCGCTCACGGGCAGCGTCAAGCGGCGTCGGCGGCCAGCCCGGTGAGCATCAGGAGGGCGTCACGGATGGGCTTGCTCGATGGCCGGACGGCCCTCATCTTCGGGGTCGCGAACGACCACTCCATCGCCTGGGGGATCGCCCAGGCCCTGCACGCCGAAGGGGCCGAGGTCGGCTTCTCGTCCATCGAAAGCCTCATCGACAAGCGCGTCCGGCCGCTCGCCGAGTCCCTGGGGAGCACCTTTGTCGAACCCTGCGACGTGCAGTCCGACGAGGACATCGCGCGCGTCTTCGCGCGCTGGGGCGAGACCCACGATTCGCTCGACATCCTGGTCCACGCCCTGGCCTTCGCCAAGCGCGAGGACCTGTCCGGCGGCTTCACGAACACCTCGCGCGACGGCTTCGCGCTGGCCATGGACGTCTCGGCCTACTCGCTGGTGGCTCTCGCCCGCGAGGCTCGGCCGTACCTGCGGCGCGGGTCGTCGGTGATGACCCTGACCTACTACGGCGCAGAGAAGGTCGTGGCCAACTACAACGTCATGGGCGTGGCCAAGGCCGCCCTGGAGGCCTCGGTCCGCTATCTCGCCGCGGACCTGGGCCCGGACGGCGTGCGGGTCAACGCCATCTCGGCCGGGCCGGTGCGGACCCTGGCCGCACAGGGCATCGCCGGCTTCAAGGCGATGTACGGCGCCTTCGACGAGATCGCGCCACTGCGCGCCAACATCACCATCGAGGACGTCGGCAAGTCGGCCGTGTACCTCGCCTCGGACCTGTCCAGCGCCGTGACTGGCGAGGTCCTGTACGTCGACGGCGGGTTCAATGTGATGGGCGTGCCCTCCGGCGGGGACTGATCAAGCCGGCCCGAGGTCCGGGTTCGCGGCGCCCGTCGGCCGTCCACGTCCGTTCCGGCGTCGGTTGGAACGCTGGGTGTTCCAACGGGCGAACCCGCGCTTGATCAATGGGAGTGACGGGAACGACGTGACCCCGGGCCCCGTACCACCCCCCTACCAGCCGAGAGTGCCCGGCTCGCCCTTGAACGGGCCGCGGATCCATGACGTGATCCAGCCGCCGTAGAAGCCCCCGGCCTGCGCCGTGACGCGCTCATCGCCGACCCACGCCTCATCGACCCGGCCTGGGTAGAACGCGAGGTGCGAGGTGATCGGCACGAACGCCGGCGTCGGTCGCTCGTAGGACCAGGCGACGTCCTCGATGCGCCGCTCCCCGATCACAAGGGAGTGATACATGGCTGCACCTTTCCACTCGCACACGGAGCCGCCGCGCCCGGCACGCAACAGGTCCATCCGTACGTCAGACGGCGGCACGTAGTACACGGGCGGATGGCTCGTCTCCAGCACGCGCCAGGCCCGAGTGGACTCCGCGATGGTGACTCCGTCCACGACGACGCGGATGCGCTCCGCGACGGGTTCCAGGCGCGGCGGTCGCGGGTAGTCCCAGACGGATTCGGTGGCGGGAACGGACTCGGAGCTCATGTCGAGGGTTCGCGCCAGCGGCCGCGGCGGATGGTCAGCCGCCTGCCGCCAGCTGGTCGGCGATGGCGTCGAGGTCGGTGATCGGGACCTCCCCGGTCATGCGCCCCGCGACCGCGCCATCCGCGTTGACGAACACGAAGTACGGGAACGCCGGCAGGCCGAAGGCCGTGGCCACGGAGCCCGTTGGATCGACCATCACCGGCGGCGTCCAGCCCTCGCGCGCCAGCCACTCCTCCGGCGGGTAGTTGGGCGCGGCCGGGTCCGTCGAAGTCGAGACGCTGACCACGTCCACGCCGTCGGGCAACCCACCCTGGTCCAGCCAGGCCTGGACCAGCGGTACCTCGGCCTGGCAGTGCGAGCACCAGTGGGCGAGGAACAGGAGCATCTGCGGTCGGCCGTTCCCGCCGATGGCGACGCTCCGGCCATCGAAAGAGGCACCGACGACGGTGGGCGCCGGTTGCCCGACGGCGGCATCGCCATCGGGGTTCTCGAAGGGCACGAGCGACAGGCCCGTGATCGTCGGCGCGTCGCCGGTGACCGAGCCGCCCGACGCCGACGGCCGAGCCGACGACTGCGCGCCGGGATCCGAGGGCTGGCCGCTCAACAGGACGGCGGCGCCGCCCACGACGACGACGGCCAGGACGGCCAGGGCCGGCAGCAGCCAGCGCGGCCGCCCGGCAGCCTGCTCACGCCGACGGGCGGCGTCACGACGGGACTGGCGGGAACTCGAGCTCATGGGTCACTCCGATGGTCGGGATGGCGGACGCGGATCAGCAGGATGACGATGATCAGGGCAAAGGCCGTGAGGGCCAGGTTCGGCAGGCTGATGAAACCGAAGACCCGGAACCACACGAGCGTGCACGGCGTGGCCGCGCTGCACGCCCCGGTGTCCAGGGCGGGGATCCACTCCAGCGCGGAGTGGTACAGCGCGATGAGCGCGCCGACCACCGCCAGCGACAGCGCATAGATGGCGGCGGCGCCATCGCGGCGAGCGGCACCGACCGCCAGGATGACGACAAGCGGATACATCGCGATGCGCTGGTACCAACACAGCGTGCATGGCACATAGCCCGCGACCTCGGACAAGTACAGGCTCCCGGCCGTGGCCAAGAAGGCCACGAGCCAGGCCAGCCCCAGGGCGTTCGGGGCGATCGCATCGGTCACGGCGTCCCAGGTGTCGCGCGCCCCATCGGATGCCATGGCGAGGGCACGGATGACGGCCAGCACGGCGATGACCACCCACGCCAGCAGCGCGAGCAGACCGTAGAACAGCTGGACCGTCTCGACCGACACGAGGCTTGTTCAGGCTCCCTGCCCGCGAACGGGCATCGTGCAGCGCCGGGTCATCCGGCGCCTGTCTCCATTCACGCCGTTGACCCCGTCTCGCGCGGAGTGCCGGGCGGCCCGAACGCTCCGGGCCGGATGGCTCCCCGTCAGCGGTCGTCTTCCTCGTCGTCTTGCTCGTCGTCTTGCTCGTCGTCGCGCTCGTCGTCGACGTGGCGCAGGCGGTCCATCTCGGCAAGGTCGACATAGATGCGGCCATCGAGATGGTCCAGCTCGTGCTGGAGCGCCCGGGCGAGGAAGCCCGCGCCGCTGACCCGGACCGGGCGGCCACGGCGATCCATGGCGGTGACCACCGCCTTGAGCGCACGCGTCGTCGGTGCGTAGTAGCCCTCGACCGACAGGCAGCCCTCCAGGTCCGACTGGGTGCCGCTCGTCCGGACCATGACCGGGTTCACGAGCTCGATGTGGCGACCTTCGACCTCGATGACGCAGATGCGCTCGGTCCGGGCGATCTGATTGGCGGCCAGGCCGACGCCCGGGGCGTCGCGCATGGTGTCGGTCATGTCGTCGAGCAGGTGCCCAAGGGTCCGGTCGAAGCGCCGGACCGGGATGGTCGGGATGCGCAGGATGGGGTCGCCGAGCTGGACGATGGGCAGGATGGCCATGCGCCGGTCAGTCCGCCGGGATGGCCGCAGGCCCGTCGGCGCGGCACGTCGCGCAGCGGCCGATGAGGGTCATGTGCGATACGTCGATGGCGAAGCCGCGCCGCTCATCGAATGCGGTCACCGCCGCATGCACAGCCGGATCCTCCGTGGCCAGCTCCCAGGTACCGCCGCATCGACGGCAGTACAGGTGGCCGTGCTCGTCGACCGGCAGGACGTGGAACTCCTCGCGGCCGTCCGCCCCATGGCTGTGGGACAGGACACCCAGCTCCTCCAGGACGTCCAGGGTCCGGTACACGGTCGACGGGATGGTCGTCGCGTCCAGGGCCCGGCAGCGTTCGACGAGCTCGGCGCCGGTGACGTGCCCGTCGGTCTGCGACAGGACCTCGACGAGGATCCGCCGTTGCGGCGTCCAGCGCAGGCCCTTGGCCCGCAGCCGGTCGGGGATCCCGGCCCAGGGATCGCCGGCAAGGGGCGGTGGCATGGGCAGCGATCCGGATGTCGACATCGTGCGAAGTATAGGGTGACGGTCGCCACGACTCGCAGATGCAACATGTTGCGATTAGCGCCGATGGGGCCTACGATAGTCCGGTACGACCGAAGACCCACGCACGATCACCCGCTGAGGAACCCTCCATGACGATCGCCTCGATCGCGACCAACGGCCACGCCGCAGCCGGCAGCTTCGGCCTGCACGCCCCCGACGGCATCGTCAGCGTGCCGGTCGCCATCCTGATGTGGATCGTCACCGCGGGCATCCTGGCCCTCGCTGTCCAGCGCACCAACCGGACCCTCGACGACCGGGCGATCCCGCTGATGGGCGTCATGGCCGCGTTCATCTTCGCCGCCCAGATGGTCAACTTCCCGATCCTCGGCGGCACCTCCGGCCACCTCCTCGGCGGGGTCCTCGCCGCGGTCCTGCTCGGCCCGTGGGCTGGCACGCTCGTGATGGCTTGTGTCGTGGCGGTCCAGGCCCTCGTGTTCCAGGACGGTGGGCTGCTCATCCTGGGGGCCAACATCTTCAACATGGGCGCCGTCGGGACGCTCGGCGGCTACGCCATGTACAAGGCGCTGTGCCGGATCCTCGGCGGCGAGACCAAGGCGCGAATCCCCGCGGCTGGCGTCGCCGCGTGGGCCGCGGTCATGCTCGGTGCCCTGTCGATGTCCCTCCAGCTCATCGCCTCGGGCACCGCCGAAGCGATCGTCGTGCTGCCACCGATGCTCGGCGTGCACGCCGTGATCGGCATCGGCGAGGCGGCCATCACGATGGCCGCCATCGGCTTCATCGCGGCCACCAGGGCGGATCTGTTCACGCTCCGCGACCTCGGCGCCTCGAATGCCGCGCTCGCCTGACCTGCCGAAGGGACGACGTCGATGAAGATGCGCAAGAGCCGCTGGTGGCTCATCGGGATCGCGATCAGCGCCCTGGTCGTGATCGTGCTCGCCCCGCTCGCGTCGGCCGACCCCGACGGCCTGGAGCGCGTCGGCGAGGACGCCGGGTTCCTGGGCCGCGCCGAGGGTCCGCTGTTCGAGATCCTGCCGGACTACGGGATCCCCGGGATCGACGACCCGGTCATCGGCACCATCGTGTCGGGGCTCATCGGCGTCGGCCTCGTGTTCGTGCTGATGGTCGGCCTCGGCCGACTGCTTCGTCGGCGCCGCGCCGCTCGATCCTGACGGACCGGAGCACGCCCTGGACCTCGACCGCCACGTCCCCCGTGCCAGCTGGCTGCACGACGCCGACGCCCGCCCCAAGATCGTCCTGGCGGTCGCCGCCATCCTGGCCATCGGGCTCATCCCGGTCGGGGCGCTATGGGCCATCGCCGTGCTGTGGCTGGCCGTCGTCGTCCTGTCCTGGTCGGCTCGCCTGGGCCCGTGGCGGACCACGCGTGGCGCGTTCGTGGCCATCCCGTTCATGCTCATCGCCCTGCCGCTGGTCATCACTCGGGGAGCGCCGTATGCCGCGGTGCTGGACATCGGGCCGCTCACCGTGGCCATCAGCGCCGAGGGCCTCATCCAGTTCCTGACCATCGCAGCCAAGAGCTGGGTCAGCGTCCAGGTCGCCCTGCTGCTGACCTACACGACCCCGTTCCACGACCTGGTCGACGGCCTGCGCGCCCTGCGCCTGCCCCGGATCATGGTCGCCATCATCAGCTTCATGTACCGCTACCTGGCGGTCATCGCGGACGAGGCCAGTCGCCTGAATCGGGCGCGCTCGGCACGCTCCGCCGATGCCGGCACGGGACGGGCGGGCGGCACGCTGCGCTGGCGGGCCGCCGTCACGGGCTCCATGGTCGGGTCGCTCTTCCTGCGCTCGTACGAGCGCAGCGAGCGCGTCTACGCGGCGATGCAGGCGCGCGGGTTCGACGGCGACCTGCGCTACCTGCCCTCGCCCGCGCCGACGACCCGGGCCCTGGCGATCCTCGCGGTCGCGCTGGTCGGTCTTGTCGCCTTCGAGGTCGCGGTCCACCTCTCGACGGCACGACCGTGATCGGGAAGCCGACGATCGACGCGATCGGCCACCAGCATGTTCACGAGCACGCCCACGGTGATGAGCCGGTTCACGCCCATCCGCACGACCATGCCCACGACGGCGGTGGCGAAGGCCCAGGGCAGGAACCCGACGCGGGCGCGGAGGGCGAGGTCACCGGCCGCTGGGTGGACCTGGAGCACCTCCACTTCACCTACCCCGACGGTTTCGAGGCGCTCACGGGCATCGACCTGCGCATCCGTCGCGGCGAGAAGGTGGCCCTCGTCGGGCCCAATGGCGCCGGCAAGAGCACGCTCATGCTCCACCTCAACGGGATCCACACGCCGACCCACGGCAGCGTCCGCATCGGCGGAACGCTCGTCGATCGCTCGACGGTCAAGCGCATCCGCGCCGAGGTCGGCCTCGTCTTCCAGGACCCCGACGACCAGCTGTTCAGCCCGACCGTCTTCGAGGACGTGGCCTTCGGGCCCATCCACCTGGGCCTGCCGGCCGAGTCCATCCACGGCCGGGTGGAGGCCGCGCTCGCGGCCGTGGGCATGAGCGGCTTCGAGCGGCGCATCCCCCATCGCCTGTCGCTTGGCCAGCGCAAGCGGGTGGCACTGGCGACGGTCCTGTCGATGGAGCCGAGCGTGCTCGTGTTCGACGAGCCGTCGGCGGGGCTGGATCCGCGCGGACGACGGGAGCTGATCGAGCTGCTGCGCGGGCTGGACCACACGATGCTCGTCTCCACCCACGATATGCGCCTGGTCGCCGAGATCTTCCCGCGCACCGTGGTCATGGACGGCGGCGCCATCGTCGGCGATGGCCCGACGGCCGCGATCATGGATGACGACGCGTTCCTGGAGGCGCACGGGCTGGAGCGCCCCTGAACCCGTCCTGAAACGCGGCCTCCTCCTCGATGCGCCACCATGCGCGTCGATGGCCGCCGTCCGACTGGGACTCCGCGAGAACGCCGGGCAGTTCGCGCTGCTCGTCGGGGTCAGCGCGCTCGTCGGCGCCATGGTCGGCCAGGAGCGGACCGTCCTGCCGCTGCTGGCCGAGGCCGATTTCGGGCTGACCAGTGCCTCGGCGGCCCTGACCTTCCTGGTCGCGTTCGGCATCAGCAAGGCGTTTGCCAACCTCGCCGCCGGGGTCCTGGCCGATCGCCATGGGCGCAAGCCGGTGCTGGTCGCGGGCTGGCTGATCGGGATCCCCGTGCCGCTGCTCATCATCGCGGCCCCCGACTGGTCGTGGGTCATCGCCGCGAACGTACTCCTGGGCATCAACCAGGGCCTGACCTGGTCGACGACCGTGATCATGAAAGTCGACCTCGTCGGCCCGGCGCGGCGCGGCCTGGCGCTCGGCCTGAACGAGGCATCCGGGTACCTGGCGGTCGCCGCGGCCGCGTTGCTGACCGGGCTCATCGCCGAGTCGGCCGGACTCCGTCCCGTGCCGTTCCTGTTCGGGCTGGCGGTGGCCGGGCTGGGCCTGGGCCTGTCGGCGACGCTCGTGCGCGAGACCCGCGGCCACGTGGCTCTGGAGCACGAGGCGCATGTGGCGGCCGAGGCCGTCGTCGGGGCCTCGGCCGGGCGTGGGGCAGCCCGTGCGGCGACAGGCGTCGACGCCGCGTCGGACCGGCCGTCGTGGCTCGCCGTGCTGCGCCGCACCTCGTGGTCCGACCGGCGCCTGTTCGCGGCGTCACAGGCCGGTCTCGTCAACAACCTCAACGACGGCCTGGCGTGGGGCCTGCTGCCGCTGCACTTCGCGGCCCGCGGACTCCCGCTCGGCGAGATCGCCGTCCTGACCGCCGTCTATCCGGCGACTTGGGGCCTGCTCCAGATCGGGACTGGCGCCCTGTCCGACCGGGTGGGCCGCGTGCCGCTCATCGTCGTGGGCATGCTCATCCAGGGTCTTGCCCTGGCGGTGATCGCGGTGAGTGACGGGTTCTGGCCGTGGGCCGTCGGCGCGGCCACGCTCGGGCTGGGCACGGCCCTGGTCTACCCCACCCTCATCGCCCGGGTCTCGGACCTCGCCGCCCCGGCCTGGCGAGCGTCGGCCATCGGGGTCTACCGGCTGTGGCGCGACCTTGGCTTCGCGGCCGGTGCCGTCGTGGCGGGGCTCGTCGCCGACGCGGCTGGGGCGCCTGCGGCCGTCGCCGTGGTCGCCGTCCTGACCGTCGGGTCGGGACTGCTGATGGCCGCCGTGGGCCGGCGCTGAGCGATGCTGCTGATCGGCCCAGCAGGCCCGTTCGGCACCACGTCTCGCATCCCGCAGCCGTGGGCGCGGTCAGTCCCCGGCGCGGACCTGGAAGCGCTGGAGCGCGCGGGCGGTCAACAGGAAGCCGACGACGGTCACGACGGCCAGGATGACGATCGAGATGGTGGGCTCCAGGACATCGTCGCCGCGCGATTCGCCGGTCAGGCCGGCGGCCAGCCCGAGCGTCGCCTGGCGGACCGAGAAGTAGCGCGTGCCCTCCAGGATGCCGGCCAGCGCGCCCTCCCACAACAGGACGTAGCCCAGGCCCACGAGCAGCGCTCGCGAGGTGATCGCACCGAGCGCCACGAAACCCGCGACATAGGCCACGGCGCCGGCCATGGTCGCCACGGCGTAGCCCAGCGTCGTCCCTAGGTTGCCGCTGTCGAACCCGGCCACGAGCGGCCCGGTGAGCAGCACCGGCGGCACGACCAGGAGGATCGTCAGGCCGCTGGCCACGACGATCTTGACCAGCGCTGTGAGCCAGCGCGAGATGGGCTTGACCAGCAGGAAGACGGCCGTGCCGTCCTCGATCTCGGAGCCGATGGCGGCCGTGCCGATGACCAGCGCCACCAGCGGCAGGACGGTCCGGATGACCAGCGCATCGATGATCTCGGGCGCGTCGGCCCGCCCGCCCGCGAGGCGCAGGATGATGGCCACGATCGCCGGCAGGGCCGCGAGCAGGATCATCAGCACGAGCCGTCGCCGGCCGGCCAGGCCGCGCAGGGTGAGTTCGGCGAGGGCCCTGATCCGCGTCACCGGCGCACCAGGTAGCTGAACACGCTCTCCAGCGAATCGTCGGTGGGGGTCACCTCGTACAGGCGCACCCCGGCCCGCCGCGCAGTCGGGGCGATGATCGCGCTGAACGCCCCGAACTCGGAGGTGCGCACGGCCAGCAGGCCGCCGACGAGCTCGACGCCGAACACGGCCGACTCGGTCAACAGCGCCGCGGCGAGCGCCCGGTCATCCGACGAGCGCACGTTGAAGCGGTGCGGTCGGTCGGTCATCAGGCGCCGGATGGAGCGGAAGTCCCCGGCCGCGGCCAGGCGCCCGGCGTACACGACGAGGACCGCCTCGGCGAGACGCTCGACCTCTTCGAGGATGTGCGACGAGAAGAGGATCACCCGGCCCTGCGCTGCCAGCTCGCGGAGGAGATCCATCATGTGCAGCCGCTGGCGCGGGTCCATGCCGTTGAACGGCTCGTCGAGCAGCAGGATCCGCGGGTCGTGGACGAGCGCGGCGGCGAGCTTGGCCCGCTGGCGCATGCCCTTGGAGTAGGTCCGGATGGGACGGTGCGCGGCATCGGTCAGATCGACGGTGGTGATCGCCCGGTCCGCGGCCGCCGCCGCGTCGGGGACGCCCTGGAGGTCCGCGTTGAGCCGGACGAAGGCGTGGCCGGTGAGGTAGCCGGGCACGGCCTCACGCTCCGGCACGAGGCCGATGTCGCGATACACGCTCGGATCGCCGAATGACGACCGACCATGGATCCGGACGGTCCCGGCCGACGGCGCGAGCAACCCGGCGAGGAGGTGCAGGAGCGTGGACTTGCCGGCGCCATTGGGGCCCAGCAGGCCGGTGACGCCCGGCCCGAGCGCGAACGAGACGTCGTTGACCGCCACGACGTTGCCGTACCAGCGCGACACGTGGTCGACGGCCAGGGCGGCCGCCGGTGCACCCCCAGCGGCGCCCGGGGCACCCGCCGCGGGTGCCGGCGCGGCCGTGACCGGCGGCTGGGCCAGCGGCGGCGTCGCCTGCGGCTCGGTCATGTCTGCACCGTGAGGTAGCGACGCAGCACGACGGCGCCCGAGCCGACGATACCGACGAGCGCCGCGCCGACGTACGCGACGTCCGGCAGGTCGGCAGCCGCGACCGCAGGGCTATCCGGGATGGTCCCGAAGATGGCGGCATTGAGGCCATCGATGACGTCGCCCGGGCTGGCCAGCACGAGGATGCGAGCGAGGTCGCCGGCCGCCAGCTCCGAGGTGAGGGCCACGATGATGGGCGGCACGATGAAGATGGCGATGATCATCGCCGTGGCATAGGCGCGCCGCGGCGTCCAGGCCGCGATGACCGCCGCGATGCCGGCCAGCAGGCCCGACGACAGGACGCCCACGATCAGGTAGCGCGGGATCGCCTCGGCGTCGTCGCGCAGGCCCTGGATGGGGTCGGCCGCGCCCAGCGCCGCGCCGACTGTCAGCACCAGCTGGGGCAACAGGACGATGACCAGCACGGCCAGGAACAGGCCCCCGGTCCGGGCCAGGGCGTAGTCGGCGCGAGTCAAGACCCGCGAGAAGTACAGGGGCAGGACCCCGTAGCGCTGGTCGCGCCCGAACAGCTCCGGGGCCTGGGCGGCGCAGAAGAGCATGACCAGCGCGGACGTCAGGCCCTGGTACGTCTCGTGGCGGATCGGCGAGGCCGCGTCGCCCAAGTCATCGCCGCCGACCTGGGCCGCCAGGGCCGCGATGCCGACCGCGAGCACGGCCGGCAGGAGGGAAAGGCCGAGGAGCACGAATGGCGCGATCTTGGCCCGGCCGCCACGCCCGATGCCATAGGCCTCGGCCAGGGAGCGGCGCAGCAGGCCGCGCGCGACGGCCGCGCGCCCGAGCCGCGGCCCATCGTAGCCCTGGTAGCCGAGGTCGTAGATGTTGCCCGAGGCCCCGGTCATCGGAACAGGTCCTCGAGACCCCGCCGGCGCTGCTCCATGCGTACCAGCGGGATGGCCAGCTCGGCGAGCGTGTCGCGCACGACGTCGAATGGGCGCTCGTCATCGAGCGCCAGGAGGACCACCCGCCCATCGACCGTCGCGGCGAAACCGGCCGCACTGAGCGCGTCGGCGAGGGCCTGCTGGCGATCCTCTACCTCGACCGCCAGGACGCCGGTTCGCTCCGTGAACGTGCCCAGCGGCGCCGCCTGGACCAGCTTGCCCGCGTCGATGGCGACGAGGAAGTCGCACACCCGCTCGATCTCGCCGAGGAGGTGGCTGGCCACGATGACGGCGATGCCGAACTCTGTGCCCGTGCGCAGCACGAGGGCCAGCATCTCGTCCCGTCCGGCCGGGTCCAGGCCATTGGTCGGCTCGTCCAGGAGCAGCAGGCGCGGATCGTGGACCAGCGCCTGGGCCAGCTTGACCCGTTGCTTCATGCCGGTCGAGTAGCCGCCGATCGGCCGGTAGCGCTCCTCGTACAGGCCGACGTGGCGGAGCACCTCGGCCGCGCGCTCGCGGGCGGCGGCGGCCGGCAGGCCGGACAGCCGGCCCATCTGCGACACGAAGTCGGTGGCGGTCACGTCGGGCGGCAGGCAGTCCGACTCGGGCATGTAGCCGACGGCTCGACGGAGGGTCGTGCCGTCGGTCGCCGCATCGTGGCCCAGGACCATGGCCGTTCCGGATGTCGGCGCGAGGAGGCCCAGCAGGATGCGCAGCAACGTGCTCTTGCCCGCGCCGTTGGCGCCGACGAGGCCGATGATCCCGGGCTCCAGGTCCAGCGTGAGCCCATCGAGGGCGGTCACGCCACCCGGATAGCGCTTGGTCAGACCGGCCGTGGAGATGATTACCATCGCGGCCAAGGGTAGCCGACGCGGGTCGTCGCGCGGCCGGCGCGCGCCGTCAGGCGGCGACCACCTGGTTGCGCCCGCCGCGCTTGGCCATCTGCAGGGCGACGTCGGCGAGCTCCAGCAGGGCATCGAAGGAGGCCACGTCGGGGCCCAGCGCGGAGCAGCCCGCCGAGACGGTCGCGCGCAGGTCCGTGGCGTCGGCACCCTGGACCACGACCACCTCCAGCTCGCGCCGGATCTCCTCGGCGACGCGCGTCGCCTCCTCGATGGTCGCGCCGTCCATGACCGCGATGAACTCTTCGCCGCCGTAGCGGGCGACGAGATCGCTGGTGCGCAGGCGCTGCGACAGGATGCGCCCGAAAGCCCGCAGGACCGCGTCGCCGGTGCCGTGGCCGTGGCGCTTGTTGAACTCCCCGAACAGGTCGAGGTCGAAGAGGATGGCCGCCACTGGGCGACGCGCCTCCGGATCCATCCGATCGCGTACGGCGAACAGCCGGGCCAGGCCGACATCCAGCTGGCGGCGGTTCCACAGGCCGGTCAAGGGATCGCGGATCGCGGCCTCGGCCAGGAGGTCGTGGAGGCCGGCATTGACCAGGGTCGTGGCCACCTGCGCCGCGATGATCTCCATGGTTTCGATCTCCAGCGGCGTGAACGGCCGGCTGATGTCAGAGCGGGTGACCGAGATGGCGCCGAGTACGCGGTCGTCATGGATGAGGGGCATCGCTGCGGCAACGAAGATGTCCGGGATGTCGGAGCCCTTGACCGCGGCCGGCAGGTCGGCCCGGGTCATGCCGTCATGGGTCACGATGTGCCGCTCGACGATGGCTCGGCCGGACATGCCCTCGCCGGGCATGATCCGGGCGCCGATGTAGCGCATGTCGCCGCCATGGATGGCCGCGATACGGTCCTGGCCGGTCGCGACATCGCGCACGACGAGGGTCGTCGACGAGGTCCCGAGGACGTCAGACACGGAACGCACGACCGCCGCCTGCACGGCCTCACTGCCAAGGTCTGCGTCGATGGCCGTGCCGAAGCGGATGAGCCGACCGAAGACGGCGGCCCGTTCCTGGAGTGCGGCGCGCTCGCCGGCCAGGGCCAGCGCCGAGGCCACGCGGTCGGCCACCAGGATGAGCGTGTCCCGATCCTGCGCGTCGAGTTGGCGGCTGGCATCACTCTCAACGTTCAGCACGCCGATGATCGCGGTGCCAGACCACAACGGGACACTTGCCTCGCTGCTCACGCTCGGATCGGCGGCGGCGTAGTCCGGATCGGCGGCGACATCCGGCACGAGTTCGGCCGTGCCCGTGCGCATGACCCGGCCGACGACGCCCAGCGAGCCATCGAAGGACTCGATGACGTCGACGTAGCCGCGCTGCGCACCCAGGCGCATCTGCGTGCCATCGACCGTGTAGATGGACACGAAGCGGTAGTCGAAGCGGCCGACGAGGACGTCCATGACCTGCTCCAGGGCGTCGCTCGTGGGCCCGCTCGCCGCGAGCAGTCGCCCGACCTCCTCGACGGCGGCCATCTGGCGGGCCTGCCGGCGGCTGTGGGCGGTGGCCGATCGAGCCCGGGCGACGGCGCGTTCCAGTGAGCCTACGGTCCGGCGGGTCCCGACGGCCAGTACGACCATCGTCGCGATCATCGTCACGCCTCGCTGCACGGCAGCCTCGGTGGGATCCACCCCCGACACCTCCACGAACCCGGGCGGCAGGGCCATGCCCAGGAGCCAGGCCAGGGAACCGGTGGCCGTGACGGCGACCGCCCCGACGACGAGCATGGGTCGCCAGCCGAGCGCGGCGGCCATGGTCACGATCGGGATGTACAGCATCGTGAGCGGGACGCCGCCCGCGGTCGACGCGTCCAGGCTCATCCAGAACACGGCCGCCACAGCGACGAGGAGGCGGGCGGTGTCCAGGCCTGACCGTGATCGGCGGGCGACCAGGTAGTGACCCACGGCCTGGGCGGCCAGGATGAAGAAGACCGGCGGCAGCAGGGTCGGAAGGCCAGCCGGGTCGGTGACGAGCTCGATGGTGACGGCCGAGACCGTGATGGCCACCGCCAGCAGGACGTGGGCGTCCGCCAGCCACGGCCGGAGCCGGGCCCGGGAACGCGGGATGGAGATCGCGGTCATGGCCATGGCCATGACCGTACGACGCCGCTCGCTCCTCGCCTACACGACCTTGGTGCACCCACGGGCGACGTTGGAGGGATGCCGTCTCATGCACATGACGTAGACGGGTCGATGACCCACTGCCAGCGCTACGGCCAGGCGATCGTTCCGGCCACGTCGTCGGCGGTCTCCAGGATGTCGGCCAGCGTCGCGCGCCCGGTCGGCTCGATGACGATGACGACGGCGGCGTCCTTGATATCGACGACGACGACGCGGGTCGTGGCGTCCGGCTCCAGGTAGTACGTGGCACTCGCCGTCTGGTACAGCTCCACGCGCTCCGAGCCGGTCGGGGTCAGGTCGACGGACAGGCCGCGGCGGCCCCCGATGCGCACGTCGGCCACCGCGCTGGCACCGACGCCGTCAGTCGCGATGAACGCCTCGACGAGGTCGCGGGCTCGGTCGCGTGGCTCGGTCGCCTCACCGTTGGGGAAGACCGTCGCGATCCGCGCGGCAAAGGTCAGGAAGCCCGCGTCGCGCTGGAGGGCCACGATGTCGTCCGCGTGCAGCGCCGTCCCCCAGCCGTCGCCGATCGTGAAGCGCACTGGCGGATCGAAGCGCGACGGCTGGTACTGGCCGGCCGCCAGGCCGCAGGCGATGTCCAGGAACGGCTCGCACAGATCCGCGACTTCACCGTCGGGCAGTGGCGTGATGATCGGCGTCGGCTCGGGCATCGGCGTCGGCTCGGGCGTCGGCGTCGGCTCGGGGGTCACCTCGGGCCCGGACGTCGGCGCCGCGGTCGCCGCCACCGTCGTCGGCGGGACCCGGGTCGGGGCGGTCGTCCGCTGGGCCGTAGCGCCGTCACCGAAGGCGGGCAGCGCGCCGGCGAGGCCGCCCAGGACCAGCCCGCCGACGATGAGAGCGAGGCCCGACACGACGATGAGGGCGGTCGGCGGCCCGGTCCGAGGCCCGCCGGCTCCACCGCCGCGCACGACGCGACTCGGAGCCTGGCGGTACGGCTGGTCGGGGGCGGCGGCGGAGGACGGTCGGGCTGACGGAGCCGGTGCGGCGTCGGCGACCACGGCGGCGCTGGCGCCGGCCGTTGCGGCGGCTCCCGCGACTGCGCCGGGCGCCGTCCCGGCGGCCCCGGCGGCCACGGCGGCCACGGCGGCAGCCCCCGCGATCGGGATCGGCACGACCACCGTCGGGCTGGAGGTATCCGAGGCCATGACCACGGGTTCAAGTGCTGCGGCCATCGCGCCACCGCTCGGATAGCGGTCGCCGGGCTCCGGCGACAGCGCACGACGCACGATCGAATCGAGCTCCGGGGGCACCTCCGCCCGTCGCTCGCGCACGGACGGCGCGACCGCACCGACACGGGCGAGCGCGATGGCGTCCGACGAGTCGCCCGCCCAGGCGCGCTCGCCGGTGAGTGCCTCGTACAGCACGAGGCCGAGCCCGTACACGTCAGAGGCGGGGGTCGTCGTCGCGCCCTTGGCCTGCTCTGGGCTGAAGTAGTGGATCGAGCCGAGGGTCGTGCCCGGCAGGCTGGCCTCGGCGTCCATGGCGATCTTGGCGATGCCGAAGTCGGTGACCATCGCCCGGCCATCGGCGGCGAGCAGGATGTTGCCGGGCTTGATGTCGCGATGGACGATGCCCCGGACGTGAGCCACGCCCATCGCCCGGGCGACGTCCAGCCCGATCCGGGCGACCTGCGCCGGGGCCAGCCGGCCACCACGCTTGAGTCGGGCCGCCAGGTCCTCGCCATCGACGAGATCCATGACCAGGAACGGCTGGTCCCCGTCCGTGCCGGTGTCCAGGCAGGCCACGATGTTCGGGTGACGCAGGACGGTCGCGGCCAGGGCCTCGCGTCGGAACCGCTGGGCCAGGTCCGGATCGCGGCTGACCTCGGCGCGCAACAACTTGACCGCGACCTGGCGATCCAGGCGGATGTCCGTCGCGCGATGGACGGTCGCCATCCCGCCTCGCCCGATCACGGGTCCGAGGCGGTAGCGATCGGCGATCACGCGCTCCGTCGGCTCGACCATGGGCCGGGAGGATAGCCGCTCGCCCCAGGTTACGCCGTCGGCGGCATCGGGGCAAGGTCGACGTCCGAGGGACCGTTGACACCGACGCCCGCGCCCGGAGGCCCTCACCCATGGCGGCCGCCTGAGCGGCTGACCCGACGGCGGTCGTATGCTGCGAACGTAGGGCTCGTGCCGGGTGACGGCGACGCCGCCTACCCGACAGATGCGGCCTGGCTGGAGAGCGTGCGCAGCACGTGCGTACCAGCCTTCAACAGCTACACCGGGCGCGACTTCGACACCGACCCTGATCGGGACATCGGCTACCTCGTCCCGACCATCGACGGCTGGGGCGATGGCGACCGCGAGATGAGTTGCTACGCGACCCGCGTCGACGAGGCACCCACCAGCGAAAGCATCAAGGCCGCCAGCTGAGCGAGCGGCCTAGCCCCGGTCGTTCACGCGGGCGATCCGCTCGCCGGGGAGGGCCACCGGTCGGCCGCCCTGACCGGAGGGACGCTGCCCGTTGACCGGCCGCGGACCGGGGCCGGCGTGGCCCGGATGACGTTCCACCGGGCGCGCTGATCCATAGGCCGCCGGCCGGTCACCGGGTCGACCGCCATTGCGTGGCGGATGTGCCGGCGCCGGACGCTGGCCAAGGCTCTGGCCCGGGCGAAGGGTCGCGGGTCGGCCCTGCGCGGGTCGGCCCTGGGCGGGTCGGCCCTGGGCTGGTCGGCCCTGGGCTGGTCGTCCCTGGGCTGGTCGTCCCAGGGCGGGTCGACCCTGGGCAGGTCGGTCCTGGCCCGGTCGCTCGGCCTGCCGCTCGATCAGACGGTCAGGGCTGCGGTGCACGGGACGGGCCTCGCCGCCACGGAACGGGGTACCGCCTCGGACCGGGGCGGGTCCGCGACCGCCGCCGCGCCCACCCTGCGGCCGAGCCGTGCCGAGGCCACCCCGAAGGATCGGCTCGGGGCGGATGGAGCGGTCGGGCTGGAAGCCCGCGATGACCTCCTGTGGGATGGCCTTGCCGAGGATGATCTCGATCTCGCGCAAGAGCTTGTGCTCATCCACACACACCAGCGAGACGGCGAGCCCGGTCGAGCCGGCGCGGCCCGTCCGGCCGATGCGATGAACGTAGTCGGCCGGGACCATCGGCAGCTCGAAGTTCACGACATGCGGCAGCTGGTCGATGTCCAGGCCGCGAGCCGCGATCTCGGTGGCAACGAGGATCGGCGTCCGGCCGGCCTTGAAGTCGGCCAGAGCGCGAACGCGCTGGCCCTGGCTGCGATTGCCGTGGATCGCCGCCGCGCCGATGCCGTCGCGCTCCAGCTGCTGGGCCAGGCGGTTCGCGCCGTGCTTGGTGCGGGTGAACACGAGGGCCTGGTCGATGACCCCGGTCTTGATGAGGTGGGCGAGCAGCTCGCGCTTGCGCTCGCGGTCGACCAGGTGCACGACCTGGGTGACCAGCGGCGCGGCCGAGTTGCGGGGTGTGACCTGGACCGTGGCCGGGTCGTGCAGGAAGCCACCGGCAAGCTGTCGGATCTCATCGGAGAAGGTCGCGCTGAAGAGCAGGTTCTGGCGACGCGCGGGCAGTAGCGCCAGGACCTTGCGGATGTCGCGGATGAAGCCCATGTCGAGCATCCGGTCGGCCTCGTCGAGGACCAGGATCTCGACCGCCGACAGGTCGATGGTGCGCTGGCCGACGTGGTCCAGCAGGCGGCCCGGGGTGGCCACGACGACGTCCGGCGAGCGACGCAGGGCACTGATCTGGCCGCTGATGCCGACGCCGCCGTAGATGGCCGAGGAACGCACGCCCCAGTGGCGGCCGTAGACACGGACGCTCTCCTCGACCTGGAGCGCGAGCTCGCGGGTCGGGGCGAGGACCAGGGCACGGATGGGCCGGCGGCCGGTGCGCGGATCGCCGTTGGGCGCGCCCAGATTCTGGAGCATGGGCAGCACGAAGGCCGCCGTCTTGCCCGTGCCGGTCTGGGCGCCGGCCATGAGGTCACGGCCGGCGAGGACGAGCGGGATCGCCTCAGCCTGGACGGGGGTGGGCTCGGTGTAGCCCTGGTCCGCGACGGCGCGGAGGAATTCGGGCTGCAGCCCGAGGGTATCGAAGGACATGGGTCGAGTGACTCCTGATGGGGCCCTCCCGCTCATGCGACGCATCGCCGGCGGGGCCCGGTCAGGGCACGATTGGTGGTTCGGGATCTGGGTCGACGCATCGTCGACCGGGGCGCTGACCGGAGCGCCCATCGAGCACGAGAGGGGCGGAGTCTATCACGGCCGTGGTCCCGGAGCCCCGTCCCCGGCACGGGCTGCAGTGATTGCGGCATCGAGCGCTCCATCTCGTGCACCCGGTTGTGTCAGATGCACGCACTGACCCCGATCTCGTGGCCTGGCGTCAGGAATACAGCATCTGATGCCACATAACGCGTTCGCCAGCCGCCTCGGGGACCATGCGGACGGGCCGGATCACGAGGATGCGGCATCCGATGGCGCACAACCTGAACGAACCCAGCCGCCTCGGGCCGGTGACCCGCACATGCGTGTGTCTGATGCAATCGAGCTTGCGGACCAGCCTCCTCCAGCCACGCGCCCGCAGGGGGGAATGGAGCGGGAGACGAGGTTCGAACTCGCGACATGCAGCTTGGAAGGCTGCCGCTCTACCAACTGAGCTACTCCCGCCCGAGATGAGGTCAAGCCCGATCTCAGGATCGCTCTTGACGACAAGGACGACCCGCCCAGGCACCTCGACTGACGGCGACGAGGACCTGTGACACGTCGACCGAGGCCCACGAAGAGCCTCGATCAGATAAGCCCGCCGATCCGGCGACACCGTTCCGCCCAGTCTACCAGCCGTTCCTCGACGACCTGGCCATGCACGGCCGCAACCCGGTGTCTACACGATGGGCCCCGAGTTGACTGACGCCAAACGTGACGAGCGAGTGGCGGATCGCCTGGCCATCATCCAGGTCACCGGCACCCGACCGAGGCGAGTCGCTCGGCGCCGTGCCATCTGGCTCAACCGGCGCCACGACTTCGGGGACAGCATGGATCGTGCCCAACGGGCGTGACTGTCGCGTCGAGCGGTCGGACGAAACGTGCTGGCGATGACCCACGCCATCCAGATCACCCCGGGCTCCCATCCGATGATCGTGCCGAAGGACTGACATCCGTGGCCCCCCTCACATCGCTGCGCGATAGCGTCGAAGCCCTGCGCGAGCCGAGGACCGGCCTCCATCAAATGCGCGGCGCGTCGGTCGTCCGTCCGGCGGTCTTCGGTGCGTCCGATGGCCTCGTCAGCAACCTGGCGCTCATCATGGGCGTCGGTGCGGCAGCAGGGAACGACGCGCAAGCGGTGCTCATCGCGGCCTGTCTCTGGCGGAAGCGACGCTGATCGTGGATCGAGTCATGGCCGCCGCCGTGACGTACGGGATCGGCTCGCAGCTGGGCGCCTCGATCGCCTGACGGTTGCAGGCAGGTCGCCGGCGACAGCGTTCCATCCCCGCGAGTCCCAATTCGCGCACACGGTGCCGCACTGCGCCACGTTGGCCAGGATCCGCGTCGTGCTGGCGCGGTCGGGGTCACGCGGTCCAGCGGCCGAGCTTCGGGTCCCAATGCCCGATGGCAGCCCGGGCCAGCAGCGGATCGACGAACGGACGGACGACGGCGAGGGCCTCGATGAGTGACGGCGCTCTCAGCAGCAGGGATCGCCTCGCCTCGGCGGCGTAACCCCTCTCCCAAAGTCCTCGGTCGGGGACGTCGAAGGTCTCAGGCATCGTCGTTCCGCGGCGCCGTGCCTCGGACTCGAGCGCGGCCATCTGCGATCCAGCGGACACCGACACCTCCGTCACGATAGCGACCAGATCAACCAGGTCCTTGAAGCGCGTCGACGGGCGAGCCTGTTTGCCGTATCGCTGCACGGTGGCGGTGATCTTGTCGGCGATGTGATCGACGAGCGGGTACGCCCGGTACCCGTGCTGCTCGATGTCGGGCATCGACACGCGAGCGAGGGGCGCAACGTGTTCGGGGTGCCCGGTCATCCTCAGGTCCGACCCGACAAGATCCACGTGAAAGGCCGCCCAGGTGGCCGTCCCGACGTAGGCGGTCACGGGGAACCGGACAGCGGCGTCCGAGGCGACCGCGCGACCAGGCCCGAGCTCGAACGTGAACCAGTCGCCGATGTCGCGCGACGCAGCCTCGCGGAACTCCGCCACGGCCTGCTCGCCCGACCGCTCGCGGTAGATGTCGATGTCGATCGTGGCGCGAACGCCGATCCCGCGCGCAAGGAGAGCGGTTGCACCCTTGACCACCCATCCGTCGTCGACGGTGTAGAGGCGCTCGAGGAGGCGGTCGTACGCCATCTGACGCTGCAACTGCGACAGAGTCCAGATGCCATTCCTGGAGGCGACGGCGAGCTTGTCGGTCAGCGCCTGGCGAAACGCCCGCGGGCTCGGATAGGCGTGAACGTCGTTCATCGATGACTCGTGCTGGCAGGCGTCGGGGATGGCTGTTCGCGCTCGATCCTTTGGATGGTGTCGCGGGCTTCGGTCACCCACCGGGATGTGTCGGGATCGTCGACGAGATCGAGCAGCCAGCGCAGGAGGGCCATACCGTCGCCGCGCTTGAGGCCAAATCTCGCAGCGTGGGGTGCGAGCGACTGGGCAAAGGTCCCCGCATCGTCATAGGCGGCGCGGATCGAATCCACCGTCATCCGCGCCACCGCTCCCGGGTCCTCGTCGTCGAGCAGAAGATCACTCACGGTCCGCGCCGGTCTCGTGACCAGCAGACCGCGAAGCCGGATCCACTCGCCCGAATCCAGCTTTCGATGATGGATGCGGACGTCTGCTCGCCGCGACTGTTTCCTCGTCGGAAGGGTGAAGTCGTGATGATCGGCCGGCAGTTCGCCGATCGCATAGATGGCGGCCGCTGACCGATGAGACACCACACCCTGACCGGGCGTCCGCTCCCAGGCGGGCACGGCGGGTGCAAGCTGCAGCCAGGCCGCGCGGAGGCCAACCTGGTCGGGAGGCGGTGCCAGGGTCAGGCGGTAAACGCCGTGGGCGACGCGCTCCATGAGCCCTTCGTCGCTGATCATGCGGTCGAAGGTCGCTGGCGGGACGCCGGCACCCTCGGCCTGGCGGCGCGTCACGAGCCCCCACTGGTCCGCAGCGAGGGCACTCAGCCGGGTGATGGTGGACGGTCTAGTCACTACTTCATCCTACCCTATAGATGATAGACATCGCAGTGTTACCAGAGTCAACGCCGGATGGAGGATTCCGATCGGTCGCGCCTCAAGCCGACGCGCGCACGTCCAGAGCTCGACCCCAGCGGAACACGCGGACGGCGATGAGCACGCCAAGGGCGGCCAGCACGAGGATGGCCGCGGCCGCGACCGATGCGTCCAGGTCCCCGCCCTGGAACTCGGCGTAGACGACCAGCGGCAGGGTCTGGGTCCGTCCCTCGACGTTGCCCGCGAACATGATCGTGGCCCCGAACTCGCCCAGGGCCCGTGCCCAGCTCATGACCAGGCCGGCCGCCAGGGCGCCGCTGGCCAGGGGCACGGCGATGAGCCGGAAGACGTGGGCCTCCGATGCCCCGTCGACCCGGGCCGCATCCTCCAGGTCGCCGTCCACGGCGGCCAGCCCGGCCCGGGCGCTGCGGATGAAGAACGGCGCGGAGACGAACACCTGGGCCAGGACGACGGCGACCGTGCTGAACGCGATGTCCACGCCAAGCACGGTCAGCGGCTCCCCCAGCAGCCCGCGCCGCCCGAACACCAGGAGCAGGGCAAGGCCCGCCACCGAGGGCGGCAAGACGATGGGCAGGTCGATGACCGCCTCCACGAGCCACTTCCCGCGGAACCGCCGCCGGACCAGGACGACGGCGAGGGGCAGGCCGATGACGACGGTGATGACCAGGCTGACCGCGGTCGTCACCAGGCTCAGGCCCAGCGCGGCCAGGACGGCATCCGTCGTGAGCGCCACGCCCAGCGAGCCGTCCAGCACGGCCCGGGCGATGAGCACCGCGACCGGGAGCCCCAGGAACGCCGTGACCAGGATCGCGAAGGTGAGTAGCGAGACCGCGCCCGGGCCGCGATCGTCGCCCGCGCGACGGGTCACGATGGCGGCGGCAGGAACCCGAAGCCCGCCAGCACGGCCTGCCCATCGGCGCCAACGAGCCAGTCCAGGAACGATCGGGCCGCGACGGGGTCGTCAACCGAGCCGATCACGACACCGGCGTAGATCGCCCGGACGTTCGAGGCCGCCGGGATCTCGACGACCTCGATCGTGTCGCTCGCGGCCGCATCCGTCCGATACACGATCCCGGCGTCGCCCTCGCCAAGTTCGATCTTGGCCACGACGGCCGCGACGTTGTCCTCACGCGAGGCGATGTTGGCCTCGTAGGCCGCGGCGAAGTCCGCCGGATAGCCGTCGAGTGCGGCCAGGTCGGCGATGAGCTGCGTCGCGTACCGGGTGATCGGCACCTCGATCCCCGCGGCGATGACCCGGACCCCATCCCGTCCCAGATCCGCCGGCGACGCGATGACACCCGGGTTGCCCGATGGCACGATGATCGCCAGGTCGTTGCCGGCGAACGCCACCGCCACGCCATCGGTCAGGCCGCCATCGACGAGCGCCTGCGGGTGCCTGGTGTCGGCCGACAGGAACACGTCGGCCGGCGCCCCCTGCTCGATCTGGATCGCGAGCGCCGCCGACGAGTCGGTGGCGAGGGTGATGGTCGTACCCGGGTTCGCGTCCTCGTAGGCGCTGATGGCGGCCTCCATCCCCGTCCGTAGCGACGCGGCCGCCAAGACGGTCAGCTCCAACGGCTGGGTTGCCGAGGTCCCGGTGGGCGCCTCGACCGGGGCCGCAGCGCATGCTGCCGCGGCCAGTGCGAAAGCGAGCACGCCGGCCGCACGCCGGCGCATCAAGCGTGCGGCTCCCTGCGCGCCGGCACCTCGACGATGACGTTGGTGGCCTTGACCACGCACACCGCCTCGTCGCCGACGCGCAGGCCGAGTTCCTCGACCGCCTCGGCGGTCATCAGGCTGACCAGCCGATGCGGGCCCGCCTGGACCTCGACCACGGCCGCGATCCGATCCGACTCGACGCGGGTGACGATCCCCCGGAACGTGTTTCGGGCCGACGTGGCCACGGTCGGACGCTCGGCGGGGCCGGTCGCCCGGCGTTCGGCAGCAAGCCGCGTCACTTCCGATAGCGGGACCTGGCGTTGGCCGCCGGGAGAGCGGACGACGGTCAGTCGGCCCTGGGCCTCCCAGCGCCGCAACGTGTCCACCGAGACCCGCAGCATCTCGGCGGCCTGGCCAAGGCGCAGGGTGTCATTCCCGTCAGCATCCATAGCACGGCAGTATGCACATACAGGGCCACAAACGCTAGGTGTCAGCCGCGCAACACCTAGCTATACCGAGTTCGGCACCAGGGCCGGCCGACGATGTCTCAACGGCGCTGTCGGCGCCGGTGACGTCGAGGTCAGCGTCTCGAACCAGTCGCCTGCTCGGTCACGCTCTCACGC
>Ga0163144_10004370_pt1 | contig 31842 bp, 30 predicted proteins | sample OliLak19BULKMAT1_FD_123175 | JGI IMG/M metagenome (GOLD analysis project Ga0163144, IMG submission 123175) | Freshwater microbial mat bacterial communities from Lake Vanda, McMurdo Dry Valleys, Antarctica - Oligotrophic Lake LV.19.BULKMAT1 | ecosystem: Environmental > Aquatic > Freshwater >... | reverse complement strand
GCTATCAGATGAGAGTTGGGAGAGCTTGGCCAAGCGCATGAAGGATACGGGTCGTGTCTACAACAAGCGTGAACACCGTCTGACTTTGGAAGGGATCTTTTATCGCATGAGAACAGGATGTTCGCGGCGCGACTTCAGCGATGATCTGGGCGCTATGCGCCCGATAGCGTTTGACGGCCGCGACGACGATCGCCGCCCAGATCAAGCCCTCGACGATGGCCGGCTTGGCGGCCGAGAAGGCGCGCAATTTGGTGTGCGATTTCCATTCCTTGAACAGCAGTTCAATCTGCCAGCGTAAGCGCTACACCTGAGAAACGGTGGCGGCGTCATAGCGTGCGGGTGGCAGGTGGGTCGCCAAGTGCACGAACTGCCGGGTCTTCGCATTCCAACAAGCGCGAGCGGGGACACTCACGATTCCTTGCCAGACTGGAAGGGTTACCACTGATGGCCTGAAATCACGCCGAAGCAGACTCGCGAGGACGCCAGGCATGGCCGTGTTAGCGGCAGGTAAAGACGCCGATGCCGGGATTACGTGCGCTGTGCACGATACCCGGCATCGCCCTGAGCAGACGCTCCACTAGCAGATTGTTCAAACTCACTACCCGGCATTCGTGGCCGAGTGGGCCGCGCGCGAGTGGACCGGACAAGGTGCAGCGCGAGTTTGAGGAGTTTCTCGCGTGTGGACCAGCCGAAGGGTTCATTCAGATGCCGCGACGACCCTTGCGGTCGAGGAACGCCGATGAACGGTGCCCTTTATCTTTCCAATGCTCCAACCTGACATCTTTTCGTCCCGAGCGGGACATCAGATCAAAAAAAAAGCCCTTTGCTCAAATCGATTTCGGGTCGACGAAGCCATCTTCGTGCACCAACCATCCTGCGAGGCCGGGCTCGAGTACGTCCTTGATGAGTGCTTCGTACCGCGCAATCTGTACGGGCTTCAGAACGCCTTCCCAACGCCGGTTGGTGCCTTTATGGAAAAAGTTCCTGGTGTCCTGCCAGATGCCCTTGTCGGCCCCCGGCGCGCGCGTGTCCGCATTGCTTTTCATCTCGTCAAAAGTCACCGCTTGCACCAGGTCCGGCCAGCGTTCTTCGTTAACGGGGATCCCCAGGTATGCGCTGACACGTCGCATTTGCCCGTCAAGATCGTCAAGCAGATCCTGAAAATGAACGTGCAGGATATTGGCCAATTTGCGGTAATCCCACCATGTTTGAGCATGGTAATGATGCGACCATATCGGGAAGCCGTCCTTTTCCCAGGCATAGGTTGATTTGCTTATCCAGTCGTCGAATGCGCTAAGCAGATCTGGCGCCGGCGGCGGCAACGGTGGCCCTTTCTGGTCTGGTCGCGCGGCCAGCGCTTGAACTCTCTCGGGGTTCATATTCGCCAGATGGTTGGCCATGGACATGAACACGTCGCGACCGTCGCGACCAACGTAGATGTATTTCATTTGCTCGAAATACGGTAACGCCGATAGCGGCAAATGGGTTTTTACGTAACGCCTGTGCGTTTGTCGCTCAATGCGTGCCAGGACGTCTTCATTCGGTTCAAAGACTGCATCGACCCACGGCGACAGTGCATCGAGGGTGCCCGGTGGCTGCGGCGATTGAAACACCAGCGCGCCGCAAATAGCCTGCATCCATGTGGTGCCGCCTTTGTAGGAGGTCGCCACAACGATGTCGTCGTCGCGTGGCTGATAGTGATCCCAGTTTTCACTGTTGATAAAAGTATGGTGGTAGGTTCTTGTTCGTTGTGGTCGAGGGGCGACGGACATGCGCGATGCTCCTGACGTTCTTTTATTGAGGGCCGGGGAAAGTGTACGCGACGGACAAGCTCCCGGGGAAATCTCCCATTGACTCCTGGGCACGTCTTGGAGATCAGGCCAGAAACAGATATCAGTCTTCTCGGATGCATGATCTACGGGAAGAATGAAACGCGACATTGAACTCGCAGTCAGGATTGTTGCGAAATATGTCGCGAAGGGCTCAGTCTTTGACGAGTGCGGGCGTCGGCTTTGCAAGGCACTTTGGGACACCCTTGACTCCCCCACGATTCCTTGTATGTCGCGGCACGCCGAACATGTAATTCGATGGGTGTCCCCGCTCGCGCGCTTCTCCAGCGCGTGCGCCGTGCGGGCCGGCGCAGGCAATCGTCAGCTGCCCTGAAAACATAGCCCAGGGCATTTGGGAACTTGGCCAACGGATCTGAGCCGGCGGGCCAGGCACCGCACACGACCCGGGCATGGCGCGCGGGTCGCGTGCGGGAAGCGGATCAGCAGCGGGACAGGCGGCGTCGCGTAAAGCCCGCAAGTCCGGCCAGCGCGCTGCCCATGAGCCAGGCTGCAGCCGGCACGGGCACCGCCGACACTCGGTAAGCGAGGAACACGGTTTCGTTGTTGAGTCCCGCGTCGTAGCCGACGAGTTGGCCGGCTTCGTTCATGTAGAAGCCGTTCTGCGACTGGAAGTCATTGTCATTGGCCAGGAACAGAAAGTAGTCCCCCGTGCCATCCCCGACCGGCGCGAGAGCCAGGCCTTCCCACTTCTCGGACAGCGTGTTGATGTCGCCGTTGTTCGCCGCCAGATTGAGGCCGAACTGCTCGATCTCCGCGATGCCGAGGTTCAGTGCGCCAAGCATGTTCAGCGCTTCGGTCCATTCGACAGGGGTGACCGTTGGCGACAATACGCCGCCCGGCGCGACCGCGCTGCCAATGCCGTCGAACTGGTCGTCGATATCAGTCGCATTGCTGAGATCGGCGAGCAGCACCGACTTGAACACCGGACTGCCATTGTTCGCGCCCCGGCCATTGCCGTCGCGCGAAAGAATCAACAGCTGATGATCGTTCAGGGCGACTATCGCACTTTGCGCGGCGGTTCGGTTAACCACCGGCGTGCCACCGTTGTCGTCGACGCGCGGCAGCTGGATCACATACTGTTCGACCGGCCCATCGGGCGTGTCTGTTGCTGTTACGTCGTAGACGACGAGCTTGGTGTTTGATCGGCCCTGATTGCCGCTGCCGGAATCCTGGATGGTGGCACTCTGGACGAGACCGAAGAGGCGGTTGCCGCTCGGGCTCAGGGCGATGCCTTCCATGCCCTGATTGACGCGGCGCCCGTTTGCGGTCGACGCGAAATTGATGTTGCTGCCAGTGTGCGGCACCAGCGCATCCGGCAGCAGGAGTTGACCGACGATCTGTTTCTGGCTGTCGAAGCGATAGATGTACGGGCCATATTCGTCGCTGACCCACCCTGCGCCCTCGTTGCCGGCACGCGGATCGAGGATGAGTCCTTCGGCGTCGATGGTGAGGCGATTGGCGAAGCTGCCGTCGCTTTGGGTCGTGACGCCCGAGACCGTCGGGACCGCAGTGCCGAACAGAGCGGCGGTGCTGTTGGTGACGAGGCCGGTCGTGAAGATCGGCGCGGTCGCCGCGTTGCCGTCGTGGTCATAGGTGAAACGAGTCGAGCCGGTGAAACCCAGCTGAATCTGGTTCTGCTGCGTCGTCGGCACATGCTGCGTGTAGGGTGAGAACGTGAAATCGAAGGTGTTGATGCGCGCGGCGTAGTTCGAGAACACGTCGACGCCCGCCACCGTTGCGTTGAAGCCGCGGTCGGGCAGAACGTTGAAGGTGCCTGCCCAGGTGTTGGCACCGGTCTGGGTAAAGCCCGTGATGACCATGTCGGATGCCGAGCCGACCGTCTCGCCGGTCGTCGGATCGGCGAAGCCCGCAGTGAAACGGCCGACGCCCTGCAGCCCAAGGTTGCGAAAAGTAGTGCCGCCGAGCGTCACACCGGCAGTGCTCCAGACACCGGTGTTCGGTGTCAGCACGTCGCGGTTGGTCGATGTATATGGCGTCGTCGCGGCCGCCAGAGACGCGCAGGTGCCCAGCAGTCCTGCGGTGACGGCCTGCGCGAGCCGGTGACGTGCACGCTGTTGATTTCTGGTGTTCATTGGATTCCCCTCCCGATACTGCCTGAGGGGCGACACCGCACCGCCGCGTCAGACGGCAGCCCCTCCCGCGCGCCCCAATCCGCGGCAGGGCAATTGAGGCTACTGAAGGAATGTGACAGGCGTGAGCCAGCCTCACCGGCACACACGAAGAGCAGTGAGTCGGCGGCGCCAGCCCCCGCCCGTTCCCGCGTCGGGTGGAACTCGACCAACCCCTGCCCCGTCGGCGACAGCGGGTGGCGAGCGCAGCAAGAGCGCTGACGCTGAGCGCGATGGTTGTGGCCGGGATCTGCAGTGCCCCGATCTCTGCGCGCAACTCCTTGCCATCGTTTCATTGCCGCTGCAGGCAGGCGACATGTTCGCGGGCGGACCTGTTGATACCGATCCGGTGCTGCAGTTGCAACAGGTTCATCGCGCCATGCCCGTCGTGCACGGTCCAGGCTCAGTCGTTTTTGATGACCCGCCGATACGAGCCCGGTGCGATTTGCAGGTCGCCGGCCATGTCCTTGGCGCCGGTCAGCCATGGGCCGTGGTGGCCGATGCCGGTTAACGAATGCAGTCCGCCTGTGTCAAGACTCGCGCGGTCGCACGACGAATCCGTTGCGGCTCCTACCGAGTGAGCGACGGCCCATGGACGAAACCCGTCAACACCAACCGCTGCACCCCGGGCGATCGCATCGCGCCTGTTGGCGCATCTGGTTGTCTCGCTGCTGCCGGGCATCGCGGGCTACCTGTATTGAGGGCAACTGCCGGCACTCGACGCCTTCCTCAGCGCGGCAATGCTGCAGTGTGACACGGGCTCGGTGAATGCGCAGATCACGCCACTCGGCAAGCCGTTCGCCGGCTGCCTGGCGCTGTATGCCGGCCTTGAGATCATCGTTCAGGCCGCGTTGATTTTTATGCCCATCTTGCATCGCGTGTTGCACACGTTTCACCGGGATTCCGCCCACTGACGCGCGGGGGCTCCGGCGCGCCTGTCATTCGTGAGTCGGATCCGGCCACCTCGCCGCAGGACCTGCACGCGCAGCAAGAAGCAGCGCCACGGCCAGCAGGCAGAGTGCGAGCGATGAGGGTTCCGGAATGGTATTGAGCTGAAAGTCGACAGAAGACAGATTGAACGCAGAGCCGTCGGTTGCCTCGGCCGTACTGACGAGACTCAGGCTCAATATCCCGTCGATCGCGGATGCCAGATCGAAGTCGTATTCGAAACGCATTGTGCGATCAAAGATCTGATCGATCAGCGTCTCGAGTCCAACCGTCAGGGTGACGGCGAGCTGCGTGTCCGGGATGCCGCCGGGCGAATCGTCAAACGACGCGAAGTCGAGGCTCAGCCGGTGCCGGCCGCTGCCCGAAAACGTGCCGAGGAAATCCGCCGTCGCGACCGCACCTGCCGCACTGCCGGCGCTCAGCAGGTCGACCACGCTGGCCAGGAACAAGTCGTCCGCGATGCCGTCGGCCAACGCGTGTTCGTCGATGCCGTCGATGGCCGCATTCGACTGCACGGGCAGGGCGTCCGGCGGCGACGCGCCGTCGGCCGCCTGCGCGAGCTCGGCCCCCAGTTCGACGAGCGCGGTAGTCGAGTACTGGGCACTGTCGAAGCGAATCGGCAACGCGCTCGCCGTCGTCGCGGCGACACAGAGCAGCAACAGGATGAATGGGCGCATGCGGGTTCTCCACGGGCTGGGGGTGATGGTCAATGTCATGGCGAGGTTGTTCAGCGGACGCTGGCGACGGCATCGGTGAGCCGTGCGGTGGCGGCCGGTGCCAGCGCGTGCCACGGCGCGAGTGCCAGCGCGTCGCGCAGCAGCTCGCGTGCGCGCGCCTGTTCGCCGGCGGCGTGTGCGATGAGGCCGGCGCGATACAGCAGCGCGGGGTCGCGCGTGCCGACCGCAAGCACCGCCTGCGCGTGACGCCAGGCGTCGCCGTGGCGCCCGCTGCGCTCGAGCGCCCACGCGAGGGCCGCGCGCGTCAGCACGTCCTGGCGGCGTTCGAACTCGCGTTCAGCGAGGGCAAGCGCCGCGGCCGGGGCCTGCCCTTCATCCGCGAGATAGTCGATCAGTTCGCGGTTCGCGTTGTCCCAGTTCGCAGATTCGGCGCGCGCCGTGTCGGCGAACGTCGCGAACTCCCGCGCTGCCTCGTCAGCAACGCCGGCCCGGCGCAGCGCACGTGCCAGCCACAGTCGGTTCTCCGGATGCGGTGCCGCCGCCACGTGCGCGCGTCGCGCCGTGAGCGCCTCGGCGTATCGGCCCTGCGCGTCGCGCACCTGCGCCAACTGATGCAATGCGTAGTGATAGCCGGGAAAGAGCGTCAGCGCATCCGTCACGGCGCGCTCGGCCAGGGCTACGCGCCCGGCCTGCAACTGCAGGTGCGACACCTGCGTCAGCAGCCACGCGCGATCTTCGGTTTCGGCCGGCGCCGTGCGCTGCAGGGCCTGCAGCATCAGCTCGACGCTGCCATCGAGATCGCCGAACAGTTCTCGCAGATAGGCCGCGCGCGTGAGGCCCGGGATGTTGCCGGGCCGCAGATCGAGCAGCCACTGGGCAGCGGCTTCGGCGGCGGCGTAATGGCCGAGCTCGATGTTCGCGTCGACCAGCAGCGCGTAGGTCATCAGGTCGTCCGGGTAGCGGGCGTTGAGCGCTTTCGCGGCACTGAGCGCGTCCGCGAACTCGTGCTGGCCGAGCAGCACCCAGACGCGCGTGCGCGCAGCATCGAAATCGTCCGGCGCGAGTTCGATCGCGCGGTCGAGACTTTGCAGGGCGCGATCGTAAAGCGCAGCGTCGGCGGTTTCGCGCGCGCGCCGCGCAAACGCCATCGCTAGCGCAGTGTGCGCCGCGGCCTGCGCGGGATGGGCGTCGACCTGGCGCGTGGCGTCATCGATCAGCCGCTCGGCGGGCGTCGGCGCCGCCAGCACGGGGCCGGTGAAGAGCACCAGCAGTAAGGGCAGCCAGTGGGTCATCGTCAATTCCCCCATTCGGTGAAAGCGGGCCCGGCAAGCGCCGCCGGGCCCAGGGTGGGTCGGCGTTAACGCTCAGGGCGCGCAGGCCGGCCCGACGCCCGCGGTGCAACCCGCTTCGCCCGGATCGATGTGGCGCCGATCGCGCCCGGACGGCGAATCGCCGAGGTAGGGGAAGGATTCACGATACGCGGTGTCGTTGACGTTCACGCCGTCACCGAGCCGCCCGCCGACGTCCGCGTTGAAGCCCTCGAAAGGCGCGGCCAGCACGCCGCCGACGACCAGGCGCAGCGCCACGTCCGTCACGTCGTCGAAGACACGACGGCCGTTCGGAAAGCCGGCCGCGTCACCGCCGAGCAGACCGAGTCGGCTGGCGGTGGCGACGGGCGTCGGCGCGACGCCGGTGTTCAGCCGCAGCAGATCGGCAACCGGGCCGGCCGGTGTGCCGGCGGCGGCGATCGGCGGCGCATAGGTGACCACGGGCAGCAGGTCGGTGCGGGGTGGCGTGGGAATCGCGACGGCCCCGCCAAACGCGGCATTGACGATGCGTGCCAAGATCGGGTCGAGGAAGAAGTTCGCGAACTGGGCGTCGTTTTTCGGCACGTCCATGCTGAAGCGGTCCTTGAAGCCGGTGCCGACGAGCAGCTCGTTGATCAGCGGATTGCCCATGCGCTGCACCTGACGATAGCCTCCGGACCCGACCGCTTCGAGCGGTGAGCGGCGCACCGTGACGCGCGGGCGCGAAGTCGTGGCCCACACGCCGAGCGTTGCCGCCGGTGCGCTCGCCGGTTCCACTGCTTTCGTGCGCGTCAGCAGTGCTACGGGCACTTCGACGGCGATCGAATTGACCGCGTAACCCGACACGGTGTCGGCCGCGATGTTCGCCGCCGCCGAGTCCTGGGCCGCGTTCAGCACCGGAAACACGTGGGTGTTCAGGGTGTCGAAGGCGCCGCCGAGGTCGATCCAGAACGCGTCGTCAGTGGTACCGGCAAAGGCCTTCACGTTGTTCGGCAGGTTGTGAATCGCAGCGTTGAACAGCGCGCGATAATCCATCGTGCGCGGCCCGACGTTCGCCGGCACGGCATCGAGCCCGTTCCCCAGCGCGGTGCGCCTGATCGATTTGCCGTTGCGGTATTCAATCAGGGTCAGCGTGTAGCGCTGGCGCTGGCCGAGGCCTGCGTCGTCAAAGCTGTCGATGCGCGGCGGCACGAGGGCGGTGCCGGGCGGCACGGGGGCCGGCGAGTTGGCCGGCGTGCTGATGCCGCCGCCTGCGCCCGCATACACCTGAAAGAGGCCTGCGAGCCGCTGTTCGGTCGTGAACCGGAACTCGAAGCCGAGGTCCTCGACCGCATCGTGATTGTTGTCGACCTTGATCTCGTAGACGATTTCCTCGTCGAACGGAAACCAGTTCGGGCCGTTGGCAGGATCGAGCAACGGATCCACGCCCATGATCAACGTGACCTTTGGCGTGGTGTCGGCCGGGCCGTAACTGCGAAAGGCATAGACATCGGTGATGTCGGCCTTGTGGTCCAGCGCCGTGATTGGCGCTTCGCGGTGATTCGCGCTGTGCGCCGGCAGCGCGGTCGCCAGCGCGGCCGCCAGCCACAGACCTCTCACGGGTGCTTGCATGATGATTCCCTCTCCTCGAAGTGAGCCGCGCGGCGCACCGGCGGCGGAACCGATGTTCGCGGCGCTGTGGCCGCTTGAAGGATCCTACGCAAACTTGCGGCAACTGGATGCGCATCCGTCACGCGCGTTGTTGCGTAGCATGAGCAGCCAGGCGTGCTGCGTCCGGCGAGGTTCGGTTCGCCAGCCGTTGACCGCCGTGCCTATAATCCGGGCCCTGGCGCAAGGCATGGATGGCGACGTGACGGCCGAAGAAGCAACGCTGGCAACGTATGACCAATGGCTGCGCGCGATGGCGCGCGGCGAGGACCAGGCGCTGGGCGATTTCTACGACGCCACGCTCAGCCGCAGTTATGCGCTGGCGCTGCGCATCGTGCGCGATCGCGAAGCCGCGGAGGACGTGGTGGCCGAAACCTACCTGCAGGTGTGGCGCGAAGCGCAGCGTTACGACAGCACCCGCGGCAATGCGCTGGCCTGGCTGCTGACGATTTGCCGCAGCCGTGCGCTCGATCACCTGCGACGGCTCGAGCCGGTCGAATTTCATGCCGAGCCCGACACTCTGCCGACCGCCGACATCGCGCAGACCGTCGTCGCCACCGAGGATCTGGTGTCCGCGCTGCAGGAAGGGCATCGGGTGCGGCAAGCCGTCGCGCAGTTACCCCCGATGCAGCGGCAACTGCTGGCCCTCGCGTTCTTTCGTGGCCTGTCGCACCAGGAGATTGCCGAGCACAGCGGACTGCCGCTGGGCACGGTGAAATCGCATATCCGCAAGGCGCAGGAAGCCCTGCGACTCGTGCTGGAGAAATCACGATGAATCACGCGCATGCGCACGTGTGCACCGGGGCCGGCATCCAATGAGCGACAACCCCGTGCCGCCGCCCGGTAATCGCCTCGACGCGGCGGACGCCGCGCAGCTGGCCGCCGCGCTGACGCCCGAATCGCCAGCGCCGGCGCGGGTGGACGCGCTGAAGGCCCGTATTCTCGCCGCCGCGCGTGAAACGCGTGCCGCTGAACCCGCGCGTCGCGCCGCGACCTTCGGTTTCAAGTTCATCGCCGCCAGCGAACGCGTGTGGGAAACGCGCGGTCTCGGCATCGAGATGTGCACGCTGCACGAAGACGAGCACAGTCGCACGATCCTGATCCGGCTCAAGCCCGGCGGCGTGCTGCCGGCACATACGCATCAGATGAACGAAGAAAGCCTGATGCTCGAAGGCGATGCGTGGATCGGCGACGAGCGCTATCTGACCGTCGGCGACTATCACTTCGTGCCGGCCGGCGTGCCGCATCCGGATCTGCGCTCGCCCGCGGGCTGCATCGTCTACGTCCGCGGCGAGCGGCACTATCGGCCGAAGATCACGCCCACGCTCGTGCAGCGTCTGGTACGCGGCTTCCTTGGACGCGACTGATCCGGCACACCCGGCGCTGGCGCGCGCCAGCGGCTGGATCCGCGTGGGCATATTCCTCGCCGCGTTGAGCATCGCCGCGATTGTCGTGCGCGTGCTCGGCTATCCGGCCCCCGTACCACGCTTTCTGGTACGTGCGCTCGACTGGTTTGTCGAACCGGGCCTCACGGTGTGGTGGTGCACGCTCGGCGGTCTGTTCGAAGGCTTTCCGTCCGATCAGTCCGGATACATCGTGACGGTGCTCGGCAACGTCACGTTCTGATTGTCGACAGGCTATGTCGCAAAGCGGGTGCTCGGCCTGTGGCGTGGCAGGGGATAGAAAGACATGAAGTAGCCCGGGTGGCGCGCGCAGCGCAGAACCCGGGAGCTTCGGAACAGGCGCGCAAGATCCCGGGTTTCACTGCGTTGCACCCGGGCTACGGAACGCACGAAGTGGCGCGGGGGCAGCGTGACACCCGGATCCTCGGCGCTCAGCATGCGTGGGGATTCCTCAGCGCGCAGCGCAATCCCGGACCGCATACAATACGGCGCCAAACCCCGGCAGGTCGGGCACTTTCAACGAAGTCCGCGGCTACCACCCAGCACTCGGGCCTTCAGTCGGCCCGGATTGCGCTGCGTTTCTTGCGGGCGACCAACGGAGGACTCGGCAAACATATGCGCGAGGCCTGAAGGCAGATCCGGGAAAGGGACCGCCAGCAGCGGCCCCGCGCTGGGGATCAGCCGACCTGGTCCAGCGCCTGCGCGAAGCTCGCGATCGTGCGTTCGACGTTGCGCAGCTTGTCGAGGCCGAAGAGGCCGATGCGGAAGGTTTTGAAGTCGGCGGGTTCGTCGACCTGCAGCGGCACGCCGGCAGCGATCTGCATGCCCTGCGCCATGAATTTTTTGCCGTTCTGGATGTCCGCGTCGTCCGTGTAGCTGACGACCACGCACGGCGCCTGGAAACCCGGCGCCGCGACGCTGCGCAAGCCCTTGCCTTCGAGCGCTGCACGCACGCCTGCGCCGATCGCGACCTGCGCGTCGCGCAGCCTGTCGAAGCCGATCGCTTCTGCTTCGCCCATCATCTCGCACAGGCGGCGCAGGCCGTCGGTCGGCATCGTCGCGTGATAGGCATGTCCGCCGCCTTCATAAGTCTCCATGATCTGCAGCCACTTCTTCAGATCGCAGGCATAGCTGCTGGAGGTCGTGGCGTCGATGCGTTCGCGCGCGCGTTCGCCGAGCATCACCAGTCCCGCGCATGGCGAACTGCTCCAGCCCTTCTGCGGCGCGGACACGAGCACATCGACCTTGCAGGCCACCATGTCGACCCACAGCGTGCCGGACGCGATGCAGTCGAGCACGAACAGGCCGCCGACTTCACGCACCGCCTCGCCGACGGCCGTCAGATAATCCGCCGGCAGGATCATGCCGGCCGAGGTTTCGACATGCGGCGCGAACACGACGTCCGGCTTCTCATTCCTTATCGCCGCGACGACTTCTTCGATCGGCGGCGGCGCAAAGGCCGCGCGTGTGCCGCCGTCGCCGACCTGTCGCGCCTTTAGCACGCTCGATACCGACGGGATGTCGCCCATCTCGAAAATTTGCGTCCAGCGGTAGCTGAACCAGCCGTTGCGGATGACGAGGCACTGCTTGCCGGTGGCGAACTGGCGCGCCACCGCTTCCATGCCAAAGGTGCCGCTGCCGGGCACCACAATCGCGCTTTTAGCGTGATACACGGTTTTCAGCACCCGCGAGATTTCCTTCATCACGCCCTGAAAGGTGCGCGACATGTGGTTCAGCGCACGATCGGTGTAAACAACGGAATACTCGAGCAGGCCATCGGGATCGATGTCGGGGTACAGAGCGGTCATGCGGGTCTCACCTGGATAATCGGTTGGGCTTGGATGTCGGACCGGCGGCCGACCCTGCGCGGGAAACTAGCATCTTTGGACGGGCTACGCCCGGGCGACGCTGCGCTGGCGCAAGGACCGCTGGCCGGCGCCTCGTGGCGCCGGCCAATGACTCATCAATATGCGGGAGATCAGCGGCCGATCAGGGCCAGAAATTCACGCCGGGTGTCCGGATTGTTCTTCACCGAGCCGCGCAGCGCGGAGGTCACGGTGCCGGTGCCGAGATGGCGCACGCCGCGCGATTCCATGCACATGTGGCGGCATTCGATCACCACCGCGACACCCAGTGGCTGCAGGTGGGTGTCGAGGGCGTCCGCGATCTGGTTCGTCAGGCGTTCCTGCACCTGCAGGCGCCGCGCATAGACTTCGACGAGGCGCGACATTTTCGACAGGCCGAGGATGCGCTTGTCGGGAACATAGCCGATGTGGGCCTTGCCAAAGAAGGGCGCGAGATGGTGCTCGCACAGCGAGTACACCGGGATGTCGCGCACGATCACCATTTCATCGACGCTCTCGGCGCCGTCCTCGAAGGCCTTTAAGATGTCTTCGGGGCTCTGGCGGTAACCGCTGGTGTACTCGGCCCACGCTTTCAGAAAGCGCATCGGCGTTTCGAGCAGACCTTCGCGGTGCGGGTCTTCGCCAATCAGCGCAAGCAGCTTGCGCACGATATCGAGATCTTCGGGCTGATACATGATTCTGGCTCGGGGTTTGGTTCAGTCGGCGCGGTGGGCCGCGGGATCCAAGGCTAGCGGTGGGGTCAGCGCCCTCACCTTAACGGACATCGGCCACCGGATCCATGCAGCGGCGTGGCCGCTGCGTGGGCTACGTCCGGGTCACGCTCGATGGATCACGTGAGGTAAGGGCGGGCGTCCGAAGAAGGCCGACGGGCACGCGCAGAACACTTGGAAGATTCAGGGGAATTCATCGTCAGCCGGTGACAGACCGGCGATTCATCAGCCTGCTCTGGCGCCGGGGACATCATCACACGCGAAGCGTCCTGGTGATGGCGATGCATCGATACCGTCACCGCAACGATAAACGAAGGCCCGGTTGACGGGCCTGCCGGGAGAACGATGCGCTCGGCGCCGGGACCAGTGGAGAAGATGTCGAATCGAGGACTCGGCTGCCACCACTGTCGAGCAGGCCGATGAGCGCGAGGCTGTCGACGCCGGTAACGGGCGCGGTGAAAGTCTGCGCGCCGAGACTGGTTTCGACGCTTGCCGCCCAGGCGATCGCGCTGGCAAGAAAAAGACCTGCAGATATGACTGCAGCACGTGAACGTGTTCTATACCGGGAGGACTCCCTTTCCGTGTCGGGCACTGCCAGCGCCCGGCTGCTACCCGCCTGTCAGCGGACAGCGATCCGCGTTGTGTCCATGGCGCTCGCGCAACCATGACTCGTCGTCCGCGTCCACCCATACGCGGTCGCCAAGTTGAATGCGGCCGTCCGCGAGCACGCGCGCCGTGACGCCGCCGTGTCCACGCATTGCGTTGTAGGCGCCCGCGCCCAGATCGCGTTCCATTTTTGAGCACGGATCGCACGGGCCCGTGAGCTCAAACGCCGCGTGCTCACCGATCCGCAGCACGACGCGCATGTCGCGCTGCGGTGAACGCGCAGACAGCAGATTCAGGCCCGAGACCACCAGATTGCGGCGCAAGCATGCGGGCGCAATCGCGTCGCGGCCGAGCCAGCCGGCCAGCAGCGCGAGATGCTCATACTGGAACAGCGTCACCTGGCGTTTCGAGCCGCCGGCCTGACGCGATACCCGTTGCGCTGCGCGGTCGCCTCCCAGGCCGCGGCTCGTGATGGCCAGCGCATGTTCGACGCTGATCGCCCCAGCGTCGCGCGACGGGCGTAGCAGAATGCTTCGCAGCACACCGTCGCCAGCGTAGCGGGTCACGAGATCGCGCAGTTCCATCGCGCGAGCATAGCGCGTGCACGGTAACGGCGGCGGGCCTGGCGGCGCTTAGGTATCGAGACTGACAAAAAGGAATTGTCGTATCGTCGGCAAGAACCGGAGTGTCAGCCGGCGCGCGAGCGCGCAGGCTGGTGTCCGGTTTTAATCCGGAGCAAGCACCATGACAAACGGCGTCCCGCAGCGGACAGGGCGGTTCGATCAATGAGCCGCATCATTCTCATTCACGGTTCCTGGCATGGCGCCTGGTGCTGGCACAAGATCATCACACGTCTGCGCGCGCTGGGGCATGAGGTCGAAGCCCCGGATCTGCCGTCTCATGGACGCGACTGGACAGCCCCGCGAGAGGTGACGCTCGAGGCCTGTGTCGCGCGCTTACTGCCCTTACTGACGGCGGATGCGCCGCCCGCCACCGTCGTGGCCCACAGCCGGGGCGGGATTGTGCTGTCGACGCTCGCCGAGCGCTGTCCGTCGCAAATCACCCATGCGGTCTACCTCGCGGCCGTGATGCCGGGGAATGGCCAGACCGTCTTCGATCTGCTGCCCGATGCCGGCGACTCGCTGCTGCTGCCGCACCTCTACCAGGGCGACGACGGCAGCTGGGACATGCTCCGCGAGGTCGCGTTCGACGACGCGCTGTACGCAGACTGCAGCGAGGACGACATCGAGCTCTGCCATCGGCTGCTGACGCCGGAACCGCTGGCGCCGTCGTTGACGCCGCTGGTCCTCAGCGCGGCGGGCTATGGCCGCGTGCGCAAGGTCTACATCGAACTGACCGAGGACCGCGCGGTCCCGCTGGCGTGGCAACGGCGCATGCAGGGCAATGGACCCTGCGCCGAGGTGCGAGCGATCGCAGCGAGTCATTCCGCCTACTTTTCCCAACCCGACGAACTTGCCCGACACCTGCATGAGATTGCGTCGGGCGGAACGCCGCCGGCGCGCTGACGCCGGCCTGTGCACATTTGACGTTTTTGAAGGGCCACTGAGAACACCGAGGGCACCGGGTAAGGAACGAGAGAAGAGTTGATGTGCATGTGCCTGACTGGCAGCGATTGCGTGCCATGCAAGTCATGATCATCAGGCCATCTGCAGGCTGCATTTTCTCGTCGTTTCTTCGGTGCTTTCGGCAGCAGAGCAAAAAAAAGCCCCGCCGAGCGGGGCTTTTTCACAGACTCGCCGGAGTCTTACAGCAGCGGGACCATCAGCAGCGCAACGATGTTGATGATCTTGATCAGCGGGTTTACCGCCGGGCCGGCGGTGTCCTTGTACGGATCGCCGACGGTGTCGCCGGTGACCGCCGCCTTGTGGGCGTCAGATCCCTTGCCGCCGTGGTGGCCTTCCTCGATGTACTTCTTCGCGTTGTCCCACGCACCGCCGCCGGTGCACATCGAGATCGCGACGAAGATGCCGGTGACGATCGTGCCCATCAGCATGCCGCCGATGGCCATGCGCGCCGCTTCGGCACCCATCGCGAAACGCATCACGACCGCGAGCGCGATCGGGGTCAGCACGGGCAGCAGCGACGGCACGATCATTTCGCGAATCGCGGCCTTCGTCAGCAGGTCGACCGCGCGGCTGTAGTCCGGTTTCGCGGTGCCCTCCATGATGCCCTTGATCTCGCGAAACTGACGGCGCACTTCGACCACTACCGCACCCGCCGCGCGACCCACCGCTTCCATCGCCATCGCGGCGAAGAGGTAGGGGATCAGACCGCCGACGAACAGGCCGATGATGACGGCGGGCTGGTCGAGACCGAAGGTCACGAGCTTGCCGGCCGCGTCGAGGCTGTGCGTGAAGTCCGCGAAGAGCACCAGCGCAGCGAGACCGGCGGAACCAATCGCGTAGCCTTTGGTGACGGCCTTCGTGGTGTTGCCGACGGCGTCGAGCGGGTCGGTGATGTTGCGGATTTCTGGGCCCAGTTCGGCCATTTCCGCGATACCACCGGCGTTGTCGGTGATCGGGCCGTAGGCGTCGAGGGCGACGATGATGCCGGCCATCGACAGCATCGAGGTCGCAGCGACCGCAATCCCGAACAGGCCGTTCAGCGTGTAGGAACCCCAGATGGCGACGCACACGAAGAGCACCGGCCAGGCAGTGGACTTCATCGACACAGCGATGCCGGCGATGATGTTCGTTGCGTGGCCCGTTTCAGAGGCGGCGGCGACATACTGCACCGGCTTGAACTCGGTCCCGGTGTAGTACTCGGTGATCCACACCAGCGCCGCCGTGAGCGCGAGGCCGATGAGCGCGCAGCCATAGAGGCTGTTGACCGACACGTCGGCAATGCCGCCGAACATCACGCTCGTCACCGGATAGAACGCGACGGCCGAAATTACACCGGCGACGATCAGCCCGCGGTACAGCGCGTTCATGATTTTGCCGCCGTCGTAAGCCTTGACGAACATCGAGCCGACCACCGAGGCGATGATCGATACGCCGCCGAGCACCAGCGGGTAGAGCACCGCCGTGTCGCCCGAGGACTTCATCATCAGGCCACCCAGCAGCATCGTGGCGATGATGGTGACCGCGTAGGTCTCGAACAGGTCGGCTGCCATGCCGGCGCAGTCGCCGACGTTGTCGCCGACGTTGTCCGCGATCACGGCCGGGTTGCGCGGGTCGTCCTCCGGAATGCCGGCTTCGACCTTGCCCACGAGGTCGGCGCCAACATCGGCGCCCTTCGTGAAAATGCCGCCCCCGAGACGCGCGAAGATCGAAATCAGCGAGCTGCCGAAAGCGAGGCCGATCAGCGGATGGAGATCCACCATCTCACCGGCCGGCGTATCGGTGGCAAGGAAGGCGTAGTAGCCGGCGACGCCGAGCAGGCCGAGGCCCACCACCAGCATGCCGGTGATGGCACCGCCGCGGAAGGCCACCTGCAGCGCGGCGTTGAGCCCCTTGCGCGCCGCTTCAGCCGTGCGCACGTTGGCGCGCACCGAGATGTTCATGCCGATGAAGCCGGCAGCGCCCGAGAGGACGGCGCCGATCACGAAGCCGACCGCGGTCTTCATGTCGAGGCCGATGGCGATGACGACCGTGAGGATGACGCCGACGACGGCGATCGCGCGGTACTGGCGGTTCAGATAGGCCGAGGCGCCCATCTGCACGGCCATGGCAATTTCCCGCATCCGCTCATTGCCTTCCGGCTGGCTCAGAATCCAGGCCCTCGACCATAGCCCGAAGGCGATGGCAAATACCGCGCAGCCGAGCGCGACGATGAGTTCGACCGACATTGATGTCCCCTCTTTATTGATGTTGACGCCGGGATGACCGGCAGCACGTCCGGGCGCCGGGCGGCACCCTTCGTTCTCCTCCTCGAACCCCTGGCGGAAACCGCAGCGTGCGTTGGTCGCGCCGTTGGCTCTGGAAATCCCGTCGATTCTACTGGCTAGTCACTTGAGTGCAAAGTTGGTGGCGGTTTTGCGGGGCACGGCGACATTGCGCAGGCGGACGTAGCACGGCAGGCCGTTGTGATAGGGCGGGTAGTCCTCACCCTGAATCAGCGGCAGCAGGTAGCGGCGGCCAGCCTCGGAGATGCCGAAGCCGTCCTCGCTGATGAAATCCCGCGGCATCTTGCGTTCCTGGTTGGCGACGTCCTCGAGACGGGCCTCGCCGATGTGCCAGCGGTAGGGGCTGTCGGACTCGCGCACGATGGTCGGCATCACCGCATGGCGGCCGGCGAGCGCGAGTTCGACCGCCGCCTTGCCGAGCGCATAGGCCTGTTCGACATCGACTTTCGAGGCGATGTGACGCGCCGCGCGCTGGAGATAGTCGGCGACCGCCCAGTGATACTTGTATTTCAGGTGTTCACGGACCAGGTTGGCGATGACCGGCGCCACCCCGCCCAGCTGGGCGTGCCCGAAATCGTCACGGATGCCCTGGTCGGACAAGAACTGCCCGTCCGGACTTCTGACCCCTTCGGACACCACCACCGAGCAGTAACCGTGCGTCTTCACGAGCTCATCGACGCGGGCCAGGAAGCGGGCCTGGTCGAAGGGCAGTTCCGGGAAGAGGATGATGATGGGCAGCGGACACTGCGCGTCTGCGGCCAGGCCGCCGGCAGCGGCGATCCAGCCGGCATGACGTCCCATCACTTCCATCACGAAGACCTTGGTCGAGGTCTTAGCCATCGACGCCACGTCGAAGCTCGCTTCGCGCACCGACACCGCCACATACTTCGCGACCGAGCCGAAGCCGGGGCAGACGTCGGTGATCGGCAAGTCATTGTCGACCGTCTTCGGCACGTGGATCGCTTGCAGCGGATAGCCGAGGATCGCCGACAATTGGGACACTTTGAGACAGCTATCGGCAGAATCACCGCCGCCGTTATAGAAGAAATAGCCGATGTCGTGGGCCCGGAAGACTTCGATCAGGCGTTCGTACTCGGCACGATTGGTGTCCAGGCTCTTCAGCTTGTAGCGGCAGGAACCGAAGGCGCCGGACGGCGTGTGGCGCAGGGCCGCGATGTCGGCCGCCGATTCCTGCGCGGTATCGATCAGGTCCTCGGTCAGCGCACCGATGATGCCGTTGCGGCCGGCGAACACGTTGCCGATGGCCGCCTGATGGGTACGCGCGGTCTCGATCACGCCACAGGCAGACGCGTTGATGACGGCGGTGACGCCGCCGGACTGGGCATAGAAAGCGTTGCGTGTGCTCATGGTTCAGCGCCGGTTGGAGGAGGGTGGGCCATCTTAAGGCGCAGATCGCAGGCCACAAAGCGCGCGGCGCGAACTTCGCGGGCGGCATGCGGTCTGCCCCGATAACAGTTCGTCACCTTACTCGCGAGCCGCCCGGTCCGGCTGCTAGAATCCAGAAGCATGCATAACCACTCGCTTACCCGTTTTCGACGTTTGCCGTTGCGGGCGCTAATGCTCGGCGCGCTGCTTGGCCTTGGCGCCGGTGTCGCCGCCCAGCTGCCCCCCGCGCTCCCCGATGAAGCACCCGGGCTGGAGCAGGAACTGCCGGAAATCGGCGACTCTGCCGGTTCGATCATTTCGCCCGAACAGGAACGCCAGCTAGGCATGGCCACGATGCGTCAGGTGCGCCGGATGGCGCCGCTGATCACCGACGAGGAAGTCGAGGACTACATCCAGAAGCTCGGGATGCAACTGGGCAAGTACTCGAACTACTACGGTGACTTCCATTTCTTCGTGATCGACAGCCCTGTGATCAACGCTTTCGCGGTACCCGGCGGTTACATCGGCATGCACTCGGGGCTGATTCTCGGCTCGAAGAGTGAATCGGAAGTCGCCTCGGTGCTCGCCCATGAAATCTCGCACCTCACGCAGCGCCATGGCGCGCGCATGATTGAAGCCGCGAGCAACATGAGCATTCCGTCGATGGCGGCCTTCCTCGGCGCGATTCTCGTCGCCGCGGTGGCGCCGCAGGCTGGCATGGGCGTGCTCGCCGGCGTTGCCGCGGCCCAGCAGCAGTACCAGATCAACTTCACGCGCGCGAACGAAAAGGAAGCAGATCGCATCGGCATCGAGCTGCTGAACAAGTCCGGCTTCCGCACCCTGGCGATGGCGGACTTCTTCGACCGCCTGCAGCTCGCCAATCGCTATTCGGATCCGAAAATGATTCCCGAATACCTGCGGACGCATCCGGTCACCGTCAACCGCATCGCGGAAGCGCGCGAGCGCGCCGAACGCATGAACGACAAGGTGGTGCGCGAAGACAGCTACGAATATCACCTGATCTGGCACAAGCTGAACGTGATGGGCGCGCAGGATCCCGTCCAGGCCAAGAACTTCTACGAGACGACGCTGCGCGACGGGACATTCAAGAATGAATCGGCGGCACGCTACGGCTACACGCTGGCGCTGATCGAAGCCCGGGATTTCGAGCGCGCGCGCATCGAACTCAGCAAACTGATGCTCGAAAATCCGCGCATTCCTGCGTTCCGGCTGGTCGAGGCAAAGCTCGAGCAGGAGTCCGGCAATACCCGGCAGGCCCTGCTGCTGCTGAAGCAGCTGCTCGCAGACGAACCCGAGAGTCGGGCTGCCGCCTACACCTACGCGAGCCTGCTGAACCAGACCGGGCAGCAGGGAACCGCCAAGCGCGTACTGCGCAGCTTCGGAGTAGCGGATGATCGCGACCCGCGTTTCTACAAACTGCTCGCCGAAGCCGAACAAGGCCTGGGCGACCTGGCCAACTCGCACTACAACCTGGCCGAGTATTATCGCAGCGTCGGTGAACTCGAACTCTCGTTCGAACAGTTGCGCCTCGCCCAGATCGTGCCCGAGCTGTCTCACTACCAGCGCCTGCGCATCGATGCCCGCATCGATGAACTTGAGAAGGACCTGAACCGCCTCGACCGGGATCGCGCGAAACGGCGCGAACGCGAGGAACGGCGCCAGCAGGGCTGAGGGTCCGCATGAACGCTCCCGCCGTACTCGCGGCAGTCGTGCTCTACAGCGCGGCGTCAGCCGGTGCTGCCGAGGTGGCGCCCGGGCGTGCGCTCAGCTTCGCGACGGATAAGGGCAACTGCCTCGCGTGCCATGTGATCGCCGGGGGGCAACAGATGGGCAACATCGGCCCACCGCTCGCCGACATCGCGGCGCGTTTTCCCGATCGCGAAGTTTTGTTTCGGCGGATTTGGGACGAAACAGCGTACAATCCGGCCACGCTGATGCCGCCATTCGGCCGGCACGGCATCCTGACCGCGACCGACATCAACCTCATCATCGATTTCCTCTACACCCGATGAGCCACGCGCGCGAGTTGCCGCCTGGGCGTCACGCCATGTCGAACCGCCGCCGTCTGCTGGCCCGGCTGGCCGCCCTCTGCGCGTTACCGTGGCTGGCAAACCGCGCGGCGCCGGCCGCGCGCGAACGGCCGACGCGCGCGTTTGCGGCCGAAGAAGTCAGCTCGGCGCTCCGTGAGTTGTATGGCCGGGACGACATTCCCGAGAGCCCGAAGGTGCGCATTGGCGTTGCGCAACTCGCCGAGAACGGTGCGGTGGTGCCGATCAAAGTCGATGTCGATCTGCCGCATGTCGATGAGATCACGCTCATCGCCACCCGCAACCCGGTGCCCCTGGTCGGCCGCTTTATGCTCGGCCCGCGCACGCGGCCGTTCGTCGCGGCGCGTATCAAGCTCGCCGCGACCTCCGAGGTGCTCGCGATTGCCCGGATCGGCGATGAATTGCTGATGGCACGGGCAGCGGTCGAAGTGACCGTCGGCGGATGCAGCTGAAATGGCGGGCTCCTCAATCAAAGTCCGGACGCAGTTGAGCAAAGGCGCGTTGACGGTGCGCGCACTGATTCGCCATCCGATGGAGGTTGGCCGCCGCCTCGACAGCGGCGAGCACGTGCCCTCGCATTTCATTTCGCGCATCGTCTGCACCCTGAACGGCGACACCGTCCTCGATGCCGACTGGGGGGGTGGGGTGGCGAAGGATCCCTACCTGTCGTTCGTGGTTGACGGCGCGCAGGCTGGCGACCGGCTCATGCTCAGCTGGGTCGACAACCAGGATGGCCGCGACGAACTCAGCGTTGAGATCTAGGGCCCTGCGGAGGGTGTGGACCGCCATGGCGCTGCTGGCGAGCCTGCTCGGTGGCATGGCTGCCGGTGCCGGGGTGCTGCCCGATCCGGCAGCCGATCGCGCGGCGCTGCGTGCCGCCTATCAGCAGCGCTTCCCCGATCTCGCCCTCGATGATTACTCGCTGGGCGTCTATGCGATCGACGCCGGTCTGCGCGCGCAGTGGGAGGAACTGAACGAGTTTCCGCCTTATGAATTTGCGATCGACGAAGGCAAACTGCTGTTCGAGCATGCATTACCAAACGGTGGCCGGTTGGCCGAGTGTCTGCCCGGCGGCGGGCTCGGCACCGCTCATACTTACCCGCGCATCGATGAGGCACGTGGCGAAGCGCTGACTCTGCCGCTGCTGATCAACGAATGCCGGCGTCAGGCCGGTGCGCCCGCCTGGGATCCCGATCGGGGCCCGATGATGGCGGTACTGACGTTTCTCGCGAATAACTCCCGAGGTGAGCGCCTCGCGGTGCCATTGCCGGCAAATCCGGCCTCCCTTGCGGTCTTCGCCCAGGGGCGGCAGCTATTTCACACCAAGCGCGGCCTGCGCAATTTCTCGTGCTTCGACTGCCACGTGACGGCGGTAGGCCAGCGACTGCGTGAGCAGCCGCTGATGCCAGTGCTAGGGGCGCTGACACATTACCCGGTTTATGGACTGCGCTGGGGCGCGATGGGCAGTCTGCACGCCCGCTTCGCCGGCTGCTTCGAGCAGGTCGGCGCGGCGTCACTCGAGCCACAGAGTCCCGAGTACCGGGCACTCGAGTACTTCCTCGGGGTGATGGGCGACGGCTTGCCCTACATCGCGCCGGGGCTTCACCGCTGACTGCGAAGCCAATCATAAAACACTGTTAAACCTCAGCCTCTTCTACGTTCTTGCGGTCTTCATCACAGAAATGGGACTCGCCGCCAGTAAGATCGCCCCCACAGGCAGACTGTCCTCCCCCCGCCGGCGACGACAGAAAAAAAACGAATATAAATAAGAGAATAATATGCAACGCATCAAGGCGATGACTACCTTACTGGACATTATCGGCGCTGGCGGACTGCTCGCCGCCGGCGCCGCCCTCGTGAACCTGACCGGTGCCGCCAATATCGCGCCCGCCGACCAGGCCCTGAGCCTTTTTCTGGCCGGATTCCTGGCCGCCCTTGCCGGCTTCGGCACCGCCCGCCTGCTGCAAATCGGCGATCTGATTCGCACCAGCGCCAATCCGCGCCGGGCACGCATGAACCGTGCGGCAAGCGTTGAAAGCCTGCCCCAGTCCGAAGTGACGCCTCCGGTCCCGAACCCGTTCCAGCGCGCGGCCTGACAGGCCGAGCGCCGCGCTTGCGGCGGATCAAGCGTCATTCGCTCGCCGCCATAGGATGGCGGCCTCCCGGCGCGGCATAATGCTTCCGGTGCGCGCGTCGCGGCCTCCTGCCGCGGTGTTTGCCCGCCTCAGGCAGCCGCAATGAATCTGACACCCGAGACGCCCGCCGACAAACGTTACATCAGCCGCCTCACCCGTGAGACGCTGGCCCTGATTCTCGCCGGCGGTCGCGGCGATCGCCTGCAGGGACTCACCCGCTGGCGGGCAAAGCCCGCGGTGCCCTTCGGTGGCAAGTTCCGCATCATCGATTTCCCGCTGTCGAACTGCGTCAACTCGGGCGTGCGCCGGGTTGGCGTGCTCACCCAGTACAAGGCCCACTCGCTGCTGCGCCACCTCTATCGAGGCTGGGGCTTCCTGCGCAGCGAGCTTGGCGAATTCGTCGAAATCCTGCCCGCCTCGCAGCGCATCGACAATGAGTGGTATGCGGGCACGGCGGACGCCGTGTACCAGAACATCGACATCCTGCGCGCGCATGCCCCGACCTACGTCTTGCTGCTCGCGGGCGACCACATTTATAAAATGGACTACGGCCAGATGCTCGCTTTTCATTACGAGCAGGAGGCCGACATGACCATCGGTTGCATCGAAGTCCCGGTCGCCGAAGCAACGGCCTTCGGTGTGATGGCGGTTGACGATCACATGCGTGTGCTTGAATTTGCGGAAAAGCCGGCCGCGCCGAAGTCGATACCCGGCCGCGCCGGCACCGCGCTCGCGTCGATGGGTATCTACGTGTTCAACACGCAGTTCCTCTACGAACAGCTGATCAAGGATCGTGATATGCCGCGCTCGAATCACGATTTCAGCAAGGACATCATCCCATCGGTGATCGGCCGTTACCGCGTCGTCGCCTATCCGTTTCAGAACCCGGCTGGCGACGGCTCCGCCTATTGGCGCGACGTCGGCACCGTCGACGCCTATTACCGCGCGAACATCGAACTGCTCGATGTCACGCCGCAGCTGAATCTCTACGATCGCGACTGGCCGATCTGGACCTACCAGGAACAGGTGCCACCGGCGAAGTTCGTGTTCAATGAGGATGGGCGCCGCGGCCACGCGGTCGATTCGATGGTCTCGGGCGGTTGCATCATCTCTGGCGCGCAGGTCACGCGATCACTGCTGTTCTCGAATGTGCGCGTTGAAGCGGCCAGCGTCCTCAGCGACTGCGTGGTGCTGCCGGACGTCCGGATCGGCGCCGGTTGCCGCATTCATCATGCGGTGATCGATCGCGGTTGCGTTATCGAACCCGGCACCGAGATCGGCATCGACGTCGAGCGCGATCGTAAACGCTTCTACGTCAGTCCCGAGGGCGTGGTGCTCGTGACGCCGGAATCGGTCGGACAGGCACGCCACTTCGTGCGTTGAGCGTGGTGCGCGGCGGCAAACGCCAGGCCGCCGCCGGCGAGCAGCGCCCATGTCGCCGGTGCGGGATGCCCGCGCGGCGTCTGCGCAAAGGCGATACCACCGAAGTCGATGATCTCGCCCGTATACACGTCGCGGGCACGCACACCGCCAATCGTCGCCAGTGAATAGCGCGCGCCGTTGTGCCGCGCGCCCGCGGGGACTTCGAATGCGGTGCAGTGGTTGGCGGGCAGCGTGGCGAGTGCCTGCGCATAGTCCGGCGTGATCCCCAATCCTTACAGCCAGCGCACGCGTCCCATCTCGAAACGGTGCGCGAGCAGTTCGTGACGCGGAAAGACGCGCACACGCAGGCTCGCCAGGCCCGACAGGCCGGTGGCGATCTCGGTGGCGAACAGCGCGTGGCCGTTGTCTTCGCCAGCCGCTGGCAGCTCCACGTGTTCACGCGCCGTGAAGCCCCCGTTGCCGTCGCTGACGCCGATCTGGCATTCGACACACACGTCACCTGCCGCCAGCTGCTGCAAATCGACAACGATCGCGAGACGGAAACGATCGCCGGCCTTCAAGGCCGGCGGCGGCCCCTGCACGAGCCGCACGGACACATGCGGCCAGTGCGCGATGACCCGCTGCTTCCACGCCGCGAGTTCGCGCGCCGCGGCGCAGCCATCGGCGGCGAGGCGGCGCGCATGACGCGCGGCCGGGCCATAGAAATGCTCGGTGTACTCGAGGACCTGTCGCTCGGCGTTGAAGCGCGGCAGCACCGTGCGCTGGGACGCTTTCGAGAGCCGGATCCAGTCTTCCGAATAGCCGCGGCCGTTGCGGTTGAAATAACAGGGCTTTGCCACCTCAAACAGCACGCGGCAGATCTCTTCTGCTTCCACGCGGTTGCGCTCGTGCTCGGACAGACCATGACCAATCGGCGGCACGCCGTAGCCGTTGTCGCCGAGAAAGCCCTCTGCCCACCAGCCGTCGAGAATCGACAGATGCACGGCCCCGTTGATCGCGGCCTTCATGCCCGAAGTGCCGCTCGCTTCCAGCGGGTATTCGGGGTTGTTCAGCCAGATATCGACGCCGGTAACGAGTTTGCGCGCGAGCGAGATGTCATAGTTCTCGATGATGAAGAGCCGTCCGATGAATTCCGGCTGCAGCGAAAAATGATGCAGGTCGCGAATCAGCTCCTGACCGCCCCCATCACGCGCATGCGCCTTGCCGGCAAACAGCAGGATCACCGGGCGGTCTTCGTCGTCGAGCAGGCGCGCGAGACGGGCGGGATCGCTCAGCAGCAGCGTCGCACGCTTATAGGTCGCGAAGCGCCGCGCAAAACCGACCAGCAGCGGGTCGTGATCGGCCGACAGGCGCTTCAGGCGCCGATCGATTTCCGCCTGCGCAACGCCATGCCGCGCATACTGGCGCGTGAGCCGCTCGCGCACATCGCTAAGCAGATCGAGCTTCAGCAGCTGGCGAATGCTCCAGTAGGTGTGATTCGGGAGATCATCGATGCAGTGCCAGAACTCGGTGTTGCACAGCTCGTTGCGCCATTGGCGGCCGAAACGCAGATCGAACAGGTTGACCCACGGTGTCGCCAGGTAGGTGTGGATGTGCACACCGTTCGTCACATGCGACAGCGGATTTTCCGCCGGCGGAACTTCGGGCCAGATGAAGCTTTCATTCGCCGACGCGACGGTCTCGTGCACGGCGCTGACGCCGTTCTGGAAGCGCGAGCCCCGAATCGCGAGCGACGTCTGGTTGAAGCCGAGCAGGTTCTGCGGGCTTTCGCCGAGTTCGTACAGGCCTTGCTCACCCTGGCCGAGATCGTGAATCATCGCCGGAAAGTAACGCCGCATCATTTCGTGCGGGAACACGTCGTGTCCCGCCGGTACCGGCGTATGCGTGGTGAACACCGTGGCCGCTGCCACCACCTCCAGCGCGGTGCGGAAATCGATACCGGCGCGCAGCCGCTCGCGCAGCCGCTCGAGCACCATGAAGGCGGCGTGGCCTTCGTTGATATGCCACACCGTCGGCGCGAGGCCCATCGCGCGCAGCGCGCGCACGCCGCCGATGCCCAGCACGATCTCCTGCGCGATGCGCATCTCGCTGTCGCCGCCGTAGAGTTCGAATGTGATGCGGCGATCGTCAGCCGAATTGGTCTCCAGATCGGTGTCGAGCAAAATCAGCTTGACGCCGCCGAGAAGTCCGAGCCAGGCGCGAATCGCAACATCGCGCCCGAGCAGATCGACGTGCAACCGCAGCGGCGCGCCAGTCGCGTCCTGGGCTTCGACAAACGCGAGATCCGCGCCCTGCACCGGCAGGTAGCGCAGTTGCTGGCGTCCATCACTGTCTATTTCCTGGCGCAGATAGCCGGCGCGGTAGAACAGGCCGACCGCGACGAAAGGCAGCCGCAGATCGTTCGCCGCTTTGCAGTGATCGCCGGCGAGCACGCCGAGACCGCCGGCATACAGCGGCAGACTTTCGTGCAGGCCATACTCGGCGCAGAAATAGGCCACCAGATCCTGCGCCGGATCGAGCGCGCGCTGAACGCGTGCGTCGCCCGGCTTCTGCAGGTCACTGCCGTAAGCCGACAGCACCGCTTCATACTCCTGCAGGAACACGGCGTTGGCTGCGGCCGCTTCGAGCGCGACCTGCGAGACCCGGCGCAAGAACATCTTCGGGTTGTGGCCGCAGGCGTTCCAGAGTTCGCGATCAAGATTGCCGAACAGGTCTTGGATCCGCCGATCCCAGGTGTAGGAGAGATCGTCAGCCAGCGCCGGCAGGCGCGCGAGCGCGGCTGGAATCACCGGCTGAATTTCGAACTCGATGCGGGTTTCGGCCATGGTGGTTCCTGCCTGATTGGGTTGACGCGCTGTGGAATGGGGCCGCTCCGGCGCCCCAGCCGCCGGCCCCGGATTTCTTCTATGATTGGCCGATGCCGAACGTGCTCTTTGCGACTGCCGAAGCGTCGCCCTTCATTCAGACCGGCGGCCTCGCTGAGGTTAGCGGCAGCCTGCCCAAAAGTCTGGCCCGGCTCGGCTGTGACGTGCGCCTCGTGTTGCCGGCCCATGGCGCAATCAAGGCGACGCTGCCGGGCCTCGTGCAGCGACGCCCGCTGGTGGTGCCGGGTTTCGCCGAACCCTGCGCGGTCCTGAGCCTGCCGCTCGAGCCGTTGCTTGAACTGTGGCTCATCGACTGCCCGGCCCTGTTCGACCGGCCGGGGGGTCCGTATGCCGATCCGTCAGGCGTCGACTGGCCGGACAACGCCTATCGCTACGCGTTCTTCTGTCACGCCGTGGCGGCGCTGACGGCCGACGATCCGTGGCACCCGGCCATCGTGCATGCGCACGACTGGCCGACGGCGCTGCTGCCGGCCCTGTTGAGTCTGCAGTCGCCGCGGCCGCGCACGGTGTTCACCCTCCACAACCTCGCGTTCCACGGCGTGTGCGACCGGACGACCTTCGACCATCTACACCTGCCGCCCGACTGGTGGCACTACGAACGCCTCGAGTTTCACGAACAATGCGCGCTGCTGAAAGGCGGGCTCGTATTCGCCGATTGGTTGACGACCGTCAGTCCGACTTACGCGCAGGAAATCCTGACGCCTGAGTTCGGCCACGGACTCGACGGCCTGCTGCGCCGGCGCGCGTCGACCCTGAGCGGCATCCTGAACGGCATCGACACGGACATCTGGGATCCGGCGCGCGATCCCCACCTCGCTGCGACCTACTCCTCCCGCACGCTCGCGCGGCGCGACCAGAACAGGCGCGCGCTGCAGGCGGCGTTCGGCCTGCCGCAGTCGCCCGATTCTCTGCTGTGCGGCATCGTGAGCCGACTGACGGCGCAGAAGGGCATCGATCTGATGCTTGATGCGCTCGCCAGCGCCGCGCCCGACACGCAGTGCGTGTTCCTTGGCAGCGGCGAGCCCGCCTACGAGCAGGCGGCGCTCGCGTTGGCGCGCGCTCATCCCGCACGCATCGCCTGTCGCATCGGGTATGACACGCGCCTGTCGCATCAGCTGTTCGCGGGCGTCGACGCCTTTCTGATGCCGTCGCGTTTCGAACCCTGCGGACTGTCGCAGCTCTACAGCCAGCGCTACGGCGCGGTGCCGATCGTGCGGCGAACCGGCGGGCTGGCCGACAGCGTGCGCGACCTGGTGCTCGAGAAACCAACCGGCATTGTGTTCGACGACGCGACACCCGCGGCGTTCAGCGCCGCGCTGGCGCGCGCGGCGGCGGTCTTTCGCGATCAGAAGGCCTGGCGTCGCCTGCAGCGCAACGGCATGGCCGCCGACTTCTCCTGGGCGCACAGCGCCGGCGAATATCTGGCACTGTATCGCGACCTGATCGGCCGCTGACGCGCGGCCCGGAGCACTTGCCATGCAGTTGCCTGATATCGCCGGGATCGAGCACGCTGCGCGCCTGATAGCGCGGCACTGTCCCCCAACGCCGCAATACGCGTGGCCACTGCTGGGCGCGCGCGCCGGCTGCGAAGTCTGGGTCAAGCACGAGAACCACACACCGATCGGTGCTTTCAAGGTCCGCGGCGGCCTGCATTATCTGGCACGTCTGCGCGCCGAAGGCCGGCAGCCCGCAGGGCTCATCAGCGCCACGCGTGGCAATCACGGCCAAAGTCTTGCGCTCGCCGGCCGCCTCTACGACATGCCGGTGACCATTGTCGTCCCCGACGGTAACAGCCGCGAGAAGAACGCCTCGATGCGCGCGCTCGGCGCCGAACTCATCGAAGCCGGCGACGACTTCGACGCCGCCCGTCAGCACGCAATTGCACTGGCCGCGGCGCGCGGGCTCGAGATGGTGCCGTCTTTCCATCGCGATCTGGTCTGCGGTGTCGCCACCTACGCGCTCGAATTCTTCCGTGCGACACCGCTACTCGACACCGTCTATGTGGCCGTTGGCCTGGGATCGGGCATCTGCGGGCTCATGGCGGCGCGTGACGGGCTCGGCCTCCCGACCGAGATCGTTGGCGTGGTGGCGGCCGGCGCGCCGGCCTATGCGCTGTCCTTCACCGCCGGCAGGGTCGTCACCACCGGGCGCGCGCAGTCGATTGCTGACGGCGTGTGCTGCCGCGAGCCGGCGGCCGATGCGCTCGCACTGATCTGCCAAGGCGCTGCGCGCATCGTCACGGTCGATGACGCGGCCATCACGCAGGCGATGCGTGCCTACTACACCGACACCCATAATCTCGCCGAAGGCGCCGGCGCGATCGCGCTCGCGGCGTTGCTGCAGGAACGTACTGCACAGGCTGGCCGACGGGTCGGGCTCGTGTTGAGCGGCGGCAACGTCGACGCAGACGTGTTCGCCCGCGTGCTGGGCTGAGCCCGCGGGCCTTACTGGTCTGCTTTGCCGGCGAGTTCTGCTTCGAACTGGCGCGCCAGTTCGCGCTTGCTATCACGCAGTTCGCGATCGAGCTCGCGCTGGCAGTAGCTGCGGTTGTTCGATTCCCTGAGGTCGCAGTTGGCGCGTCGCGCCTCGATCTTCGATTCGAGGACCGACACTTTCGCTTCGTAGCGATCCTGCGGCGAATTGGCGTAAATGACGCGATCATCGTTGGCAGCATGGGCCGCGGCGGCGAATAGCGCCGCGCCGAGCAGCAGGGGCAGCAGGCGGGTGGTGGGGTGTCCGGGTCGCATGTCGATCTCCATCGCTGGGCTGGGGCTGGGGCGCGCGCAACTGCGCGCGGCAGTTCCGACGGATGGCGGTCCTGCGTTACGCTCACGTTCAGTTCGTTGTGGCGAGAATTCTGCGCGGAGGATAGCTGATGTCAATCCCGAAGTTCCTCGCCTGTGTGTGTGCCGCGGGTCTGTGGCTGGCCGGCGGCGCGTCCGCCGAGACCTGGCGCTGGCGTGATGCTGAAGGCAACCAGCATTTTGGCGATCAGCCGCCGGCCGGCGTCGAGGCCGAACGTTTGAACATCAAGCGCAGGCCCTCCGAACTCAGCCCGCAAGACCGGACGCAGCGTCTCGAACGCTTGCGGGCGGACGAAGCCTCACGCAATGCAAAGCGCGAGGCCACCCAGGCGCGTGCCGGGCGGGACGCTGACGAGTTGGCGGACAAGCGCGCGGGCAATCGCCAGCGTTGCGACCGCGCGCGCTGGGCCCTGGCCGCCCTCGAGACTGCGCGCCCCGTCTATCGCGACGAGAACGGCGCCTATCGCGTGAAGCGCAGCCCGAATGAACCGGACATCTACCCCGGTGCGCGGGAGTATCTCGACGACGCCGAGCGCCAGGGCGAGATTGCCCGTTATCGTCGCGATATGGAGGGATCCTGTGCCGATACGCCCGCACTCGCGGACAAGCGGCTGGCCGAGGAAGAACTGCGTCATGCCGAATCCTGTGAGTTTGCGGAAGCCTCGCTCCGCCAGCTCGAACAGCCTGAGGCTCGCGCCACGCCCGAGGAAATTGCCGGCCGCCGCCGTTTCCTCGAAGCAGAATGCTGGGCGCCCTGAGACCGGATGCCTGAACTCACTTCATTTGCTGCGCCGCTGCGCTGCGCCATCGTCGGCGCGAGGGGTGGCATCGGCGCGGCCCTGATCGCCGCGCTGCTGGACCAGCCCGCAGTGGCCGTGGTGTATGCGCTGAGCCGGCAAGCCCTGCCCGCCGGCCCCCGACTGATCCCGGCCACCGCCGATCTGCTGAACGAAGACAGTCTGGCGCGCGCCGCCGACCGCCTTCGCGAAGAGGGGCCGCTCGATCTGGTGATCGTCGCCACCGGGATCCTGCAGGACGGTCAAACCCAGCCTGAAAAGCGCTGGGAAGCGCTGAGTGCGGCCGCGCTCGCCCACAGCTTTGCGCTCAACGCGATCGGCCCCGCGCTGTGTGCGCGCCATTTTCTGCCCCTGCTGCGCACGGACACCAAGTCCGTGTTCGCAGCGCTGTCGGCACGGGTCGGCAGCATCAGCGACAACCGCGCCGGCGGCTGGTACAGCTATCGCGCGTCGAAGGCGGCGCTGAACATGCTGCTGAAAACCTTCGCGCTCGAACTCGCACGCCGCAACCCCCGCGCGGTGTGCATCGGGCTGCATCCAGGTACCGTCGACACCGGCTTGTCCCGGCCCTTCCAGCAACGCGTTCCGGCGGCACGCCTGTTCACGCCGGCGTTCGCCGCCGGACGGCTGCTGACCGTCGTCGACAGCGTCAGCGCCGAGGATAGCGGCCGCGTATTTGCCTGGGACGGCTCGCCGGTGCCACCGTGAGCGTGCGGGACCGGCGGACTCGGGTCGCCAGATCAGCATCGCCCGCCCGTGATCAGCCGGCAGGCCGCCGCCGCGTACTGGTCATCGCTGCGCAATGCGGATCTGCTGGAACAGCGCGCCGAACAGCTCGAACTCGCGCGCGCACGCGCCGACGCGGCGGATCGCGTGAAGAGCCGGTTCGTGGCGAGGATGAGCCATGAGATCCGGACCCCGCTGAACGGCGTGTTCGGCATGATCGAGTTGCTGCGCAGAGGCGTCGGGCCGCACGACCAGGCGCGTTATCGCGGTCTGATGGAAAGTTCTGCACGCTCGCTGCTGTCGATCATCAACGACATCCTCGATTGCTCGAAGATCGAGGCCGGGATGCTGAAGCTCGAGCACACCGGGTACCGGCCCGCGGCGATGGCCGACGACGTGCGCGAGCTGTTCAAGGAAACCGCCACCGGCAAGGGTCTGCGCTTCGCAACCGACACCGCCGCGGTCGAGGATCAGCTCGTGCTCGGCGATCCGACGCGTCTGCGTCAGGTGCTGTCGAACCTGATCGCGAACGCGCTCAAGTTCACGGGCGCGGGCGGGATCGTGCTGCGCAGCGAGCGGCTGGGCACGGCGGGCGGCATGCTCGATCCGCGCTTCAGCGTCAGCGACACCGGCATCGGCATCGGCAT
>Ga0163144_10004369_pt1 | contig 31854 bp, 24 predicted proteins | sample OliLak19BULKMAT1_FD_123175 | JGI IMG/M metagenome (GOLD analysis project Ga0163144, IMG submission 123175) | Freshwater microbial mat bacterial communities from Lake Vanda, McMurdo Dry Valleys, Antarctica - Oligotrophic Lake LV.19.BULKMAT1 | ecosystem: Environmental > Aquatic > Freshwater >... | reverse complement strand
ATGCGCGACCCGCGCCCGACGCCCGCGTACGTACCGACCAGCCGCGTGAGATCTCCGCTGAACATCTTGGACTCGCGCGTGGTCGGACCGAACACCACATCGGCGATGGAGCCGGTAACCGCGCTAGGTGATACCGGGCCCGCAGTATTGATGAGGACGACGATGATGGCGTCCTGATCGGGGAAGTAGGCCGATTCGGAGAGGTAGCCATTGATGCCCCCGCCATGCTCGATGGTGCGATGCCCATTGAACGTGTGCAGGGCGAGTCCCTTGGCGTAGCGGAGCTTTGTTCCGTCGTTCAGGACGCCTGGGGCAAGGAATTCGCGATAGGCCGCGGGTGACAACACCCTGCCGCCGTGCAGGGCGCGATTCCACGCCGCCAGGTCGCCCACCGTTGAGCATAACGAGCCAGCCGAGTAGGGGTAGGTGTGGTCGATGAATCCCTTGTTCTGCAGGCCGGCCGGTCCCATGTCGTAGCCATGCGCCTTGCGCGGGATGATTTCGCTCTCCGAGCAGTAGCGCGAATCGTTCATTCCGGCCTTGTCGAAGAGTGTCTTCTTCACGTAGTCGGCGTACGACATTCCCGACACCTTCTCGATGATGAGGCCGGCCAGGAAATACGCAGAGTTGTTGTAGACCTGCGCTTCGCCCGGGTTGAAATCGAACTTCTCGTTCTTGAACAGGTCGACCAGCGAGTCCTTTGGCAACTTGCGCGACATGATCGTCCCGAACCTGGGCAGTTCGGTGTAGCCCTTCATGCCCGATGTGTGGTCGAGCAGGCGGCGAATCGTGATCTTGTGACCCTGTGTGGGAAAGTCGGCGAGATATTTCGTGATGTCGTCGTCGAGGTCAAGCTTGCCGTCGTCCTCGAGCTGCAGAATCGCGGCACCGGTGAACTGCTTGGTGACCGATCCGATTTCGTAGACGGCGCGCGCAGGTGTGGGGACGCCGAGCTCCAGGTCGGCCGAGCCGTACGCCTTGAGCGCGAGCGTGTCGCGTCCCCTGATGACGGCCACCGACATGCCGGCGGCTTTCCCGTCTTTGAGATACGAAGCGACAACGGAATCGATAGCCAGAACGACGGCGCTCCGGTCACGCTGTTGCGCGGGAGTCGGCGTGGCGACGGCGGCGAGCACCACGGCCGCGAGCGAAAGGGTACGGACCGGCACGGCGAGCATAAAATCCTCCAAAGTGACATGACAGTTATTTGCATACAATACTGCACACCAAGGTACGGCGTCAACTTCGCCCAGGTTTCGCACCGGGTGGCGACGACCTGCTATCTGGCGGTGAAATCGGTGGCTGCCGTCACGGCGCGACAGGTCTCGGCGATCAGTTCAGCGGTGGCGTCCAGATCGTCGAGCGAGACCATTTCGTTGGGGGAGTGCATGTAGCGGTTGGGCACCGATACCAGGGCGGTGGCGACGCCTTCGCGGGCCAGATGGATGAAGTCGGCGTCCGTGCTGGTGTTGCGTCCGGCGGCGTGCAACGAATGTGGCATGTTGAGGCGCCGTGCGGTGTCCTGCAGCAGACCGAAGACCACCGGCGAGTTGACCGATCCCCGAGTGAGCACCGGCCCGCCGCCGAGTTTGTGCTCGCCTACTTCCTTTTTCTCGGGCCCCGGATGGTCGGTGGCAAAGGTGACGTCGACCGCAATCGCCATCTGCGGATTCACGCGCGCCGCCGCGACGAGTGCTCCGCCCCCGTGGAGACCGATTTCTTCCTGCGCAGTCGCCACCGCGACCACCTTGGCAACTCCCGGCCGTTCGGCGTAGCGGCGTAGTGCTTCGAGCACAACGAAGGCGCCAATGCGATTGTCAATGGAGCGAGAGGCGATGCGGTTGTTCGGCAAGTCGAGCGCGCGCGAGTCCACGACCCCAGCATCTCCCACGCTCAACACGGCCAACGCTTCCGCTTTCGTGGCGGCGCCGATGTCCACCCACAGATCCGTGATCTTGGAGACCTTTTCGCGCTCGTCGAGCTTCATGAGATGAATCGGCTTCTTTCCGATCACGCCGACCACGTCGCCCCAGCGACCGATGAATCGGATGCGCTGGCCCACCAGCACCTGCGTGTCCCATCCGCCGATCGGGGCGATGTACACCAGTCCACCGTCGTCGATATACGTGGCGATGACCCCGATTTCGTCGATGTGACCGGCCAGCATGATGACCGGACCGCCAGCTGCATTCACCGCCGCCAGACTATTCCCCATGACATCGGCCGACACCTCGGCGAATGATGATGCTTCTTCGCGCCAGAGGCGGGCGGGCGCCGTTTCAAAGCCCGAGGGGCCCGGCGTGTCGAGCAGGCGCTTGAGGAAGGCGATGGACGAGGGTGAAAGCATGGTGTCGGGAAGGGTGTGAATGTCGAAGGGCGGCGAAATCTACGTCTGCACGCGTTGTGCGCGATCAGGTCCAAGCGGGGAAAACAGCCGAGGATTGAAGATGCGGGCGAAGATCTCGACGCCATCGACCAATCGGGGGCCGGGGCGCGACGTGAAGGCGTTTCCGTCGATGGCGAAGCAGGGGAGGTGGCGTGCCCACTCCCACTCCGGTCGCTGGAGCGTGCATCGCGCCTCGGCCGTGCTGCGTGCCATGTCGAATCCGCAGGGCGCGAAGATCAATATCTCGGGGCCGGCGTCTTGCAGGTCACGCACCGTCCGCGATCGCGAGTGCTCCCCCGGGGTCGCGACGGCATCTATTCCACCGGCGCGCCGCACCATGTCGGGGACCCAATGACCTGCCACATAGAGGGGATCGGTCCACTCCACGACCGCGACGCGATAGCGAGGCGCGCGGACCGGCTTGAGAGTGAGGTGCACCGCATGGAGGCGCAGTCGGAGCGCGTCGTTCACTTCGGCTGCTTCATTTTGAGCGCCGATGGCGTGCCCCACCGTCCCGATGGACTGCATCACATCGTCCACGGTGCCGGCGCCCAACGAGATAATGCGTGGCGACGGCGTGAGCGACGCGGCGACGGCGCGCACATCGGTCTCGCTCACGGCGCACACATCGCAGAGCGCCTGGGTAATGATCACGTCCGGCGCCAGGGCACGAATGCGCGCGGCGTCGAGTGCGAACAGCGTCTGTCCCTCGCTCACGGCGGTTCGCACCGCAGTATCTATGTCGAGCGCCGACGAGTCGGCGCCGACGGCACTCGACGTGACGCGCGGGAGAGTGCGCGCACCCTCGGGGAAATCACACGCATGCGTGACTCCCACCAGCCGATGCATGGCGCCTAACGCGGCCACGATCTCGGTGGCGGCGGGAAGCAGCGAGACGATGCGCCCCCCCTCAACCACGGCGTGCGGGAAAGGCGATGAAGGTGAGGACGAGAAAGACGACACCCGGCGCATACCAGATCGGGGTGCCGGTCAGGAACCAGACGGCGCCGCCCACGAGCGCCACCGATTCGCCAAGTGCCCACGCGATGACGGACAACTTGCGTGCGCGAACGCCCGAATGGTCACGGCGAACGATCCCGAAGAGCATCACGCATCCAACGATCGCCACTGCCCACACCGCGCGTGCCATCCACAACAGGGTGGGAAGGACGGAGGCCTCGACCTGCGGCGTCGGCTCGGATTGTCGCAGAAACCAGGTCACCCCACCGAACATGAGTACACCGGTGAGCATGGCGATCCGAATGAGGAACGCCTGCGTCATGCGCGGGGGACGCTGACTGGGGGGCAACGCCGTGTTAGACGAACCATGGAATGCATCACTTCTGCCCGTACACGCGAACGCCGCCTAGCCAGGTCGACATCACTCGGGTGCGAAGCACGAGTTCCGGAGGTACACGCATGATGTCCTGGTCGAGTACGACAAAATCGGCATACTTGCCCGCTTCGAGCGAGCCCACCTCCTTCTCCATGAAGGCGCCCCAGGCGGCCCAGATGGTCATGGCTTTGAGCGCTTCGTCGCGCGTCATGCGCTGCTCGGGAAACCAGCCACCCACGGGAAAATTGTGGTCGTCTTGTCGCGCGATGGCGGAGTGAAAGGAGATGAGGGGGTTGGTCTTCTCCACCGGGAGGTCGCTGCCATTCGGGATGACGACCCCAGCGTCGAGCAGTGAGCGCCAGGCATAGGCGCCTAACAAGCGCGACTGCCCCAGCCGGGCGCCGGCCCAGTACATGTCGCTCGTCTGGTGGCTGGCCTGCATGGAGGGAATCACCCCAAGCTGGGCAAAGCGAGGAACGTCATCGGGGTGGATGATCTGCGCATGCTCCACCCGGAAGCGGTGGTCCACCACCGGCACTTCCTTGAGGGCGGCCTCGAACTCGTCGAGCACGGTGCGGTTGGCCCGATCGCCGATGGCGTGTACGTTGAGTTGGAAAGCGTTCCTGAGTGCCTGCAGGCCCACTTGCTTGATGCGGCCAGCCGGTACGAGTGCGAGCCCGTTGTTCTTCGGGTCGTCGGCGTATGGTTCGAGCAGGGCCGCCCCGCGCGAGCCTAACGCGCCGTCGGCGCTGATCTTGATCGACTTGATCCAGAGCCGACCGTCGTACAGCGCGCTCTGCGCGCCTCGGCGGAAATAGTGCGCCAGGGTGCTGTCGTCGCTGCCGATCATCACATAATTACGCACCGTGAGCTTTCCTTCACGCGCGACATCCTCGTACACATCGATGGTCTCGCGGCCAACGCCCGCGTCTTGCACACTGGTCAGTCCCCATCGATTCATCTCCGTCGCTGCGGCAATGGTCGCTTGGCGCACTTCGTCTCTTGTGGCAGGGGGAATCACACGCTCGACAAGTGCCTGAGCCGCATCCACGAAGATTCCCGTAGGCGCGCCGGTGGCGCTGCGCTCGATGTGTCCACCGAAGGGATCCTTGATGGACGCGTTGATTCCGGCTGCCTTCATGGCCAGCATGTTGGCCAGCCCGGCGTGACCATCCACCCGCTCCAGATACACCCGGTGATCGGGCGTTGCAGCCGTCAACTTGTCGTGCGTCGGGAACCGCGTGTCGGCCCAGTCGTTCTGGTCCCAGGCGCGGCCGAGAATCCAGGTGCCTGGCGGCGAGTCCTTGGCCCGAGCCGCAACACGCGCCACGACCTCGTCATACGACGTGGTGCCCCGCAGGTCGACGGTGCGCAATGCCGTCCCGAGTCCGAGCAGGTGTACATGCGCGTCGATCATTCCGGGAATAACTGTCTTGCCGCCGAGGTCGAGGATCTGCGTGTCCGATCCCCTCGATGCGAGAACGAGGCGCGATGAACCGACCGCGACAATGCGACCCGCGCGCACCGACATCGCCTCTGCCGTGGGACGATTCTGATCGACCGTATAGATGCGGGCGTTGGTGACAATGAGGTCGGGAGCGGGGGCCTGTGCCCGCGCCTCCGCGAGCGGCGCTGCCACGAGAAGTAACGCGAGACATGCTCGATTCATCGGATATGCGTGATAAGTGTGGATACGTGTGGATACGTGTGGGGACCAACTAGCGACGGCGCCGCGCCACGAAGTACAGTGGGACGGCGATGAGCAGCAGATAGGCACCCATGGCGAAGATCGGGTTGGCGCCTAACGCGCCCATAGCCTCCTGCAGGTTGAACGAACCATCGAGTCGTTTGGCCGACAGTGCGGCGAGCAGGACTCCCATGATTGCGCCGCCCGCTATGAGCCCGGACGAGAAGAGGACGCCGGGCCCGCTGTCGGCCTCGGGGCCGTCGCGTTCTTTCGGCGACAGGCGCCGGTCGATGAGCCAGCGGAGGACCCCCCCCATGAACATCGTCGCCGAGGTGGAGATGGGGAGATAGGCGCCCACCGCGATGGGAAGGGAAGGGAGTCCGAGGATCTCCAGCGAGATGGCGAGAAACACGCCGATCATGATGAGTCCCCACGGCAGCCGCTGCGTGAGGATGCCGTCGACGACGAGAGACATGATCTGCGATTTGGGGCTATCGAGCTTTTCCACTTCGCGCCCGTCGGCCCCCTTCGTTTCGCGACCGCCAATGCCGGGATCTACCTTGTACACGATGCCGCCCGCGTCGTCGATGAGATACTTGCCCGCCGGTGCGATCCCCGACTGCTCGTAGAGATGTCCCACGCGATACGGCCGACCGTCGGGACCGTTGATCCGATCGGCGTCGATGTCGCGGGTGACAACACCCGGAAACGAGCGAACCACGAGGGTGGTCTTTGCTTCGTTGAGAAAGTGGATGATGCCACCCACGAGCAGGGCCGAGGTGACGGCCCCGAAGACTAAGCCTATCTGTTGATGCTTAGGGGTGGCTCCCACCAGATAGCCGGTCTTGAGGTCCTGCGACGTGGCGGCCGCGACCGCCGCCGATACGCAGACCACACCACCGATGGAGAGCGCCAGCACGCGATGCTCGATGCCCGTCCACCCGACGGCGAGAAAGAGCAGCGCGGTCATGAGTACGGTGGCCACCGTCATACCCGAGATCGGATTCGAACTGGCGCCAATTTGGCCCGCCACTCGGCTCGAGACGGTAGCGAACAGGAAACCGAACACGACGGCGAGAATCGCCCCGAAGAGATTGATCCCGATCTGCGGGAGCGTCACCATCGCAAGCACGAGCAGCAGGCAACCGATGACGACGTACGACATGGGGAGATCCTGCTCGGTGCGTCGCGCGCCGGCCGACTGCGACATGCCCTTCATGCTGCCGAGGCCGGCCGAGAGGGCAGACCAGATGGTGGGAAACGACCGGACAAGCGAGATGATGCCGGCCATGGTCACCGCGCCGGCCCCGATGAAGAAGATGTAGTTCCCCCTCACGGCAGTGGCATCCATGTCGCGAATGAGCTGCGTGTCGTAGGGGAGAATCTTCTCCGTCGCGCTCATCCCGAAGAGTTTGATGGCGGGAATGAGGACGAAGTAGGACAACATGCCGCCGGCGAAGAGATAGCCCGCGATACGTGGACCAATAATGAAGCCGACGCCCGTAAGTTCCGGCGAAATCTCGGCGCGAATCTCGCCGAACAATTCACGCGCACCGTCGGGGCGAAGGCGTTCGAAGGCCTTCCGTGGCACCTCGGCCCAGAGCTTCATTCCCGAGTTGAGGAATTTGTACAGTGCACCGATGCCGAAGCCCTGGAACACCGTCCGGGCCTGAATGCCCCCCTTCTCGCCACTGATCAGCACCTCGGCGCAGGCGGTTCCCTCGGGATACTTGAGCGTGTGATGCTCCTTCACGATGAGGGAGCGGCGAATGGGAATCGTGAAGAGGATGCCTAACAACGCACCGACCAGCGCGATGGCGGCCACGTTCGTCCACGGGAGATTGTAGCCCATGAGGAGAATGGCCGGGAGTGTGAAGACGACCCCCGCAGCGATCGACTCGCCGGCCGAGCCGGTGGTCTGGACGATGTTGTTCTGCAGGATGGACGATTCCCATCCAAAGGCCTTCTGCACGTAGCGGAAGATGGTGATGGAGAGGACCGCGATCGGAATCGATGCGCTGACCGTGAGTCCCACCTTGAGCGCGAGATACACCGATGACGCGGCAAAGACCAACCCCAGAATACATCCAAGCACCACGGCGCCGATGGTGAGTTCGACCGGTGCCTGCGAGGGCGGAATGAAGGGGACGTGCCCGTTTTCATCGGGGGCGTCGATGGAGCTCGGCGCGTCGCGATCGACCGGAGGGGTCAAGCTGGCCATGCAGACGGGAGGCTGGAGGGGGCGGCGACGACCACGGGGGAGCGGCGCGCCCCATACCGTACCGAAACAAAGGTGGCCGCCTTCCCGCCGCGCGTCGAGGGGGACTGGTGCCTCTAAGGCGCCTTGACCGTGCGGGCGCGCGAGCGAACCCGGCGCCAGAGCAGGAAGGCGATTGCCAGCAGCAACAGGATGGGGATGATGGTGCCTAACGAAGCGATGAGGGCGGCGATGAATCGCACGAAGTTGCGCCACGCATCCTTGAAGGCATTGCCCAGCACATTCTCGCCGGGCGAGGCGCTCACCAGCGGCGCGCGTTCGTGCACGGTGACGAGCAGGGTGCTGGTGGCCACGCGAGTGCGCAGAAAGCGCAGACGCCCCTCGTAGCGCTCGATCTCTTCGCGCACGCGGGCCAACTCACGCTCCACCGCCAGCACGTCTTCGAGCTTTCCCGTGCGCGTGGTCAGCAGGGCGACGAGGCGTTCCTCGAGTCGCCGCGAATTGCTGGCGCGGGCCGAGACGTCGACAAACTCCTCGCCCACGTCCTGCGCCTCGGAGGCAATCGTTTCGATCTTTCCAACCGGCTTGAGGCCGTTGAGCGCGTCGTCGTAGCGCGCGGCAGGGATCTTGAGTTCGATGGTGGCACTGCGCACCTGGTAGTCGCCGCTGGTGAGCGAGGTATTGCCGACCCATCCACCTAACGAGGTGGCGATCCGCTGCACGGCGGCGATCGCCACTTCGAGCGAATCGACTTCCAACGAGGCGTTGCCGCTCCGGATGATCATGTTCGTCGCGACGGTACCCGGGCCCTGCGTACCGGACGTTTGTGCGCTCGCGCCTACCGCGTCCTGCGCGGATGCGGCGGTGGACGCGGGTGTGGATGCGAACGCAGGGGCCGCCGCGCGGATGGCGTCAGGCGTCGCGCGCGACTCCGAGCGCGCATCCGCGCCGCCCACCTTGCCGAACGGCGCGGCATCGGCGCTGGTCCGAGTTCCCTCCGTCGACGCGTCGTTCCCGCAGGCGAGTGCCGTGGCCAGAAGGAGCAGGGTGGGGAGAACACGGTAGAACGTATGGCGCTGCGTCGAGGGTTGCGTCGGGCGCTGTGTCGAGGGTTGCGACGGGTATTGTGTCGGGCGTAGCGACGGGTATTGTGTCGGGCCTAGCGACGGGCGCTGTGTCGAGCGTTGCGACCGGTATTGTGTCGGGCGTTGCATGGCGTGCTCCGAGAGTGAGTGCAAGGGCGGACTCTGGCCCTCTGGCCCTGAAGACGTCAAGAGCGGCCCGGACTTGCACAGTCGGGCGAGAACGCCTCGTTTCTGCTCCCGGGAGGGCTCGCGCTGCCAGCCGCTGTTAGATTGTCCGCTTCCTTAACCACCCGTCTGGTCCATGCGTTTACTGCAAACGTCCGTTCTGCTGCTCGCGTCGGCACCCATCGCCCTTGACGCCCAACGTGCGGCGTCGCGCGCGGTCGAGGTGTCCGCGGCAATCTCGGACGTACGCTACGAGGTCGCGTTCGATCGCACCCGGGCACGCACGCAGACCCTGCGTGTTACCACGCGATTCCAAGTAAGCGGGTCGGCTCCGGTGCTGCTCTCGCTGCCGGCCTGGACGCCGGGGGCCTACGAGCTGTCCAATTTTGCGCGCCAGGTGTCGGGGTTCACCGCCACCGGCGACGACCAGCCGTTGCGTTGGGACAAGCTGGACTATGACACGTGGCGCATCGTGCCTAACGGGTCGCAGAGTGTGACGGTCGCGTTCGACGTTCACGCCGACTCGCTGGACAACGCGATGGCGTGGACCCGCGACGATTTTTCCTTCTTTAACGGGACCAACCTCTTTCTGTACCCCGAGGGGCGCGACGCCGCCTTCCCTGCCACGGTGACCATCGTGACCGAAGGCGACTGGACGGTGGCCACCGGAATGCCGTCGGTTGGAACGCCGTTGGCCGGGATGCCGCGCCGTTACTCGGCCAGCAACTACCACGATCTCGTCGACATGCCATTCTTTGTCGGGGCGTTCGACGTTGACTCGCAGCAGGTGTTGGGGAAGTGGGTGCGACTCGCGTCGTATCCGGCGGGGCAGCTGGCGGGTCAGCCGCGCCGCGATTTCTGGGATCAGGTGCAACGCATGTTCCCGCCAATGCAGGCGGTGATGGGTGAGACGCCATACGACACCTACACTATTCTCACCGTGTTCGACTCGTCGTCGGCCGGAGGGAGCGCCCTGGAACACAGCAACTCGCACGTCGGGATCTACTCGCCGTTCATTATCGGGAACACGGCGCTTCCATCCATCACGGCGCACGAGATCTTCCACCTGTGGAACGTGAAGCGGATGCGCCCCGCCGACATGATGCCGTATCGCTACGATCGCGCCATGCCGACCGCCTGGCTCTGGATGAGCGAGGGAATCACCGACTACTATGCCGATCTCGCCCTCGTGCGCGGTGGCGTGATCGACTCCACCGAATTTCTGTCGCTTACCAACGGCAAGATCGAGGAGGTGGCGGCCGCGCCCTCCGTTGCACTCGAAGATGCCTCGCTCTCGACCTGGATTCATCCGAGTGACGGCACCGGCTATCTGTACTATCCCAAGGGATCGCTGGCCGGATTCATGCTCGACGTCCTCATTCGAGATGCGAGCGACAATGCCGCCGGACTGGATGACGTAATGCGCGAGGTGTACCAGAAGAGCCACAAGGCCGGCAAGGGGTTCACACCGCAGGAGTGGTGGGGAGCAGTGTCCCGCGCCGCCCAAGGCCGGAGTTTTACCGAGTTCAATGCGCAGTACATCGACGGGCGCCTGGCGTTTCCGTGGGCAACGATTCTCCCGCTGGCCGGACTTAAGCTAAAGGTTGACAGCCTCAAGGAACCGCGCCTCGGCGTGTTCACCGCCATGGATTCGGCAGGAAAATCGGTGAACGTGACCCAGTTGGAGCCGGGCGGCGCGGCGGAGGAGGCGGGGGTGAAGGTCGGTGATACACTGATCAGCATCGGGGACATCGCGGTCAACGAAGGGTTTGGGCCGCGCTTCCGCACCCGCTTCGGGCGCTCCGAGGGGCAGAGCGTGTCCATTCGGGTGCAGCGCGGGGCCGAAACGATTGTGCTCACCATGAAGGTCCGGGTGACCGTCAGCACCCAGCAGCGTGTTACGTTCGATGCTGCAGCGTCGCCGAGGGCGATGCGCGTGCGACGCGGCATTCTGGCCGGGGTGACGGGGCGCTAGGGCCGTCCGTCGTCCGTCCGACTCATGGGGCGCCGACGCTCGACGGCGAGGTAAATCACACTGAGGAGGATCACGCCGGCGACGGCAACGACTCCCACCAACGCGCTGCGCCAGACGCCAAGGGCCGCCAGTCCCCCGAGAACGAGGGTCGTGAAAATGCTGAGCGACGCCACGCCGGCGTGGCTCATCCCCGACTGTACCGCGCGCTGATAGGCGTGGCTTCGGTGCGCGCCATGCCATTGTTCGCCGAATGCGACGCGCCGCAACACGGTCAGCAGGGCGTCAAAGATGAAGACACCGAGGATCAGCGCCCAGAGGAGGAGGGGGAGGGCGCCGCTTCGCTCCGAGGCGAGGGCCAGCACGGCGATGACAAAGCCGAGAAAACCGGAACCAATGTCGCCCATGAAGATACGGGCCGGCGACCAGTTCCAGACCAGGAAACCGGCGCTTGCGGCGGCGATGACGAGCGAGACAAAGCCCAACCCGGAGTTGCCGCTCACCCAGAGCAGGGCTCCCCCGACTCCGCCTGCCACCAGTGCCTCTCCGGCCGCGAGGCCGTCGATGCCATCCATGAAGTTGAAGAAGTTCGTCGCCGCCACGATACTAATCACGGCGAGCATAGCTCCCGCCGCGCCCAGTGGCACAATGGATTCCCCGACCTTGAGCGCCGGCAGTCCTCCGAGGAGCCAGACCGCCCACACCGCCGCCACCGTTTGGACCAGCGCGCGACGTGACGCCGGTTGGCTCCGGCGGTCGTCCAACCAGCCAATGAGTGCCACCGGCAGCCCTCCGGCCAAGGCGAGGCCAATAGCGGGGGCGATCCACCCCAGCACGACGGCGGCGACCCCTCCAGCCACCGTGACAACGACAATGGCCAGTCCGCCGCCGCGCGGGATGGGCCGGGCATGAGCGCTACGCTCGTTAGGCACATCGAACAACGCGCTTGCCAGCGCGTATCGACGCACACGGCCGGTGAGGAGCCAGCTCACGAGTGCCGCGCCGCCCACGAGCGTCCACTGCAGCACGCTCACCCTTCCTCACCCGTCAGAAACCAATGCGCCGTGCGACGCCACCCTTCCTCGGGCGTGATGCGCGGACTGAAGCCGGTCGCCTCGCGAAGACGCGTCGAGTCGACGGTCAACGACCCGCTGAGTCGCGCCACCTCGGCGCTCGTCACCGAAAACGGAAGGAGCGGGCGCAGGAGATCGCCGACCCGGCCGACGAGCCGTAGAAGCGGAAGAGGCACCGCGATCAGGCGGGCCGCGCGGCCGACGCCTCGACCAATCGTTCGCACCAGCTCGGGGGTCGACAGGTCAGCGTCGTCGCTGACGAAGAAGGTGCCCTGCGCACTCGTCCCCGCATCGAGCACGGACAGGATCGCCGCTACCACGTTGTCTCGATACACCATGCTGCGCCGGTTTCGCACCGCGCCTAACGGCAGCGGCCATCCGCGACGTACCAGAGAGAGCAGGCGGAGAACATTGGCCGTCGCGCCAGGACCGTAGACGAGCGGGAGCCGAAGCACCGTGATGCACATTCCGTGGCGTTCCCCGAAGGCAAGGGAAAGGCGTTCCGCCTCCAGCTTGCTGCGCCCATACGCATCTGTAGGGGCGGGCACGACGCTCTCGGTCCACGGCGCATCGTTCGATTCCCCGACCGCCTTCACCGAACTCACGATAACCACGTGACGTACGCCGACTGCTTGCGCGGCCAGCAGCACCTCGCGGGTCCCGTCAACGTTTACCGCACGGTACTGCGCCTCGGCCTCGGGCGCCCTCTCATGTATCACGTGCACCCGCGCGGCTAGATGCACGACCGCGCTCGCCCCCGCGCATCCGGCGCGAAGCGCGGAAGCATCGTGCAGGTCGGCCAGACGCGAGAAGTGCACCGCATGCACCGGCTGCAACAAATCGTTAGAAAAGGCGAAGTCACGCCGCACGAATGCGCGCACGCGGTCACCCCGCGCGGCGAGGGACTGGCAGAGCGCTCGCCCCAGAAACCCCGTGGCGCCAGTCACCGCGACCGTCATCCCAGACGAGCTGTCCGGCGCGGCAGGCGCCGTTTCAGCGATGACGCCCACCTAGAATCAGGCGCCACGGGCGGCGTACGTCGCGCCATGTCTCGTTCCACACGTCGGCCAAGCGCGCCCGCTCCGTCGATTGGCGCATGCCGGAGCGCATCTCCCCTCGCACGAGCATCAGAAGTGACATCAGGAGAAAGGCGGCGAGGAAGGATACGATCGTCGTCCCCACGGTTCCGCGCGAATCGCGTCGGATGGGAACTTCCGGCTTTTCCACTACCGTGATCACCGGAGTGTCGCGCACCGCGTCTATCCGCGCCTGCTCGTACGCCTGCACCAGCGACTGGTACACCTGCTGGCGCATGCTCACCTCGCGCGCCAGCCGCTCCTGCCGGAAGGACAGCTGCGGGGAATTGCGGAAGTCACGGTTGGCCTGCAAGAACTGTTGCAGCTGGTCTTCAGCCCGTCGAAGCTCGGCTCGGACCTCCTGCGCGCGTTGCTCGGTGAACCGACGCTCCGACCCGGCCTGCGACTGGCGCGTCTCGAGATTGAAACGGTCGAGGAGCGCGAGTTGCCGGGCCGCGATCTGCTGCGCCAGCGACGGCGACGGGGCCGTCACCTGCAGTCGCACCACTCCGGTTTTTTGGATCACGGTGACGGTGATCTCGCGCCGCAGCCGACCGATCGCGTTGTCGCGCCGCAGCGCGGGCGTAGCGCCCTTCGATTCGTAAACGTCGGACAGCGACGTGGCGGGAGTCCCATCAGGCATCGTCGCCGAAAAACGGGTGTCGACCACCGCCGCCAAGAGGGGACGGCTCACCACCAGGTCGGCGTAGAAGGCCGGACTTTGCGCCAGCTCGGCGCCCGGCACGTTGATGCCGAACTGCGCCGCCAAACCTGCCAGATTGCCTCCCGACCGCCGTTCTTGCGGAATCAGTGCAGCTGTCGACGTGTAGGTGGCAGGGGAGACAAGCTTGCTGCCCCCCATGACGACGGCGGCCAGCAGCGAGACGACGACGATGGCACGCCGACCGTCCAGCAAGGAGATGAGCAGCCCGAGAATCGTCGGTTCGTCCTCCCACTCGGCGGGCACAGTAGCGTTAGTCGCCGCAGGGAACCGCGACTCGTCAGGCAGGCTGGTGCTCACGTGATTCATTTACCGGAACGGGAGATCCTTCCACTACATCACAGAATGCGCCGAGCATTCGCCGATGGTCGAGCGAATCGGCGATTACTTCGCCCGCACGTTGGCCCATGGCGCGCAACGTCTCCAGCGGGAGCTCGCCCACCTGTCGCAGTACCTCGACCAGCCCATCCACGTCGCCATGCTCGACGTGCCACCCGATATCGTGGGCGCGCAACAGGTCACCAACATGCGACCGTAGCGGACCGATGAGAAGGATGGGACGGCTCACGGCCATGGCGCCGTACACTTTGCACGGGTGATTCACGCCGACGACCGAATTCCCCATGGTCACCACGTGGACATCGGCCGCCGAGAGTGAATCGCACAGCGTTTCGAATGGTTGGTACGGCAAGGAGAGTACGGTCGCCGAATCAAGCGCTTCCACGTCCCGCTTTCCCACCCCGCCCCCCACGAACACGTAGCGCAAACTATCGGCATGTCCCCGTCGGCGAATGGCTCGCAGCAGAGTGTCGAGGGGGTGCGAAGGGCCGTGGTTCCCGCTGTACATCACGACGCGCGCCTCGCCCAGTCCATGATCGTTGCGGAATCGGTTCGGGAGTCGCGGGAGGTTCGAGGGGTCGGCTTGGTGTGGCCACGGGGCGAGAATGGTCAACTTCCTCGTCACGTCGCGCTTGCGCTTCACGCGCTCAGCCATGAAGCGGTCAACGACGACGACGGCGTCCGCACGCGCGAGGATGCGTCGGTTCATCCAGTCGAGCATGCGCACGAGGGGTGCGTCGGGAGCAAGCTTGCCGAGGACCACCATCTGGTCGGGATTGAGATCCATCACCCAGAAGGTGAGCCGCACGCGTCGCACGAACGACACGGCGAGCGCGGCCAACGGGGCCATGGGCGGCACCGTGCTCACGAGGAGGTGATCCACTCGCGGCGTGAAGATTCCGCGCACGGCTGCCTGGACGACGAACGACAGCGCCCCCAGGAGCCGAGCGATCATCGACGACTTGCCGAAGGAGCACCACGGAAGGCGCCGCACCCGGACACCGCAGCGTTCCTCGCGCTTCGGATACTCCACCGCCGGGTCGTCATATCCGCGATTGGCGGTGAGCACCGAAACGTCGTATCCGCGGCGCACGAGTTCTTCTGCGGCGTCCGCCATGTGCTGCCCTACCGAGGCGGGGTCGGGGACGTACACCTGGCAGATGATGAGCACGTGCCCGCGGCGCGAGGCGGCGCTGGCGCTGCCCATCACTAGCGTCCGGCCAGGGTGCGCCCGTACTGGGCTGCAATCCAGTGGTAGGTGCGCTCCATGCCGTCCCGCAAACGAATGCTCGGCTCCCAACCCAGCAATTCGCGAATCATTGAATTGTCGGAGTTGCGGCCGTTGACGCCTTTCGGGGCGTCGAGTTGATAATTGCGAGTGAGCCTCACGTCGGCAATCTCCTCGACAATGTCGACGAGTTGGTTGATCGACACCAGCTCGCTCGAGCCCAGGTTGATCGGCTCGCGGATGTCGCTGCGCATGATGCTCTGCGTGCCCTGAATGCAGTCATCGATGTACATGAACGAGCGGGTCTGCTCGCCATTCCCCCAGACGTCGATAACGTGTCGTCCGCTCGCCACCGCCTCGATCACCTTGCGGCAGATGGCGGCCGGTGCCTTTTCACGCCCGCCGTCCCACGTACCCTCGGGACCGTACACGTTGTGATAGCGCGCCATACGCGTCTCGAGTGCGAAGTCCTCGCGGAAGTGTCGGCACATGCGCTCGGAGAACAGTTTCTCCCAGCCGTAGCCGTCCTCGGGCATGGCGGGGTAGGCGTCTTCTTCCTTGAGCGCAGTAACGTTTGAATCCTGCTGCTTGAGAACGTTGTAGGCACAGGCGGACGAGGAATAAAAGAATCGCTGGACCGCCGCGTCGCGCGCCGCGACCAGCATGTGAGTGTTGGTGAGCACCGAGAGCATGCAGAGCGCCTTGTGATGCTCGATGAACCCCATCCCGCCCATGTCGGCGGCCAACTGGTAGACCTCGGTCGCTCCCTCGCAGGCGCGGCGGCACTCGTGCAGCAGCTTGAGATCGGCCACCACCGACTCTGCGTTCGGCAGCACCTGGTACCACTCGTCGAGCGGTTTGATGTCGATGGCACGGACTCGAGTTCCCTGGCGGAGAAGGTCGGCCACCAGGTGACCCCCGATGAATCCGCCTCCACCTGCTACTACGATCACGTTGTCAGTCATCTGCCACTCCTCGGGCCTGCACCACGTCGGATGCTCAGAGATAGGGATTGTCCAGCCGAACGGGTCGCCCCGACACGCGGGCACTCGATCGGACGGGATGATCGAACACATGCAGGGCGAACATGTGATCGATCCATTTTGCGTTGCGGAAAATGCGCCGTTGCCGCAGAAAATTGAGCGGACTGACTTTCCGGAGCGGCTGTGCTGCATTGAACTCGTTTACGGCCAGCAGCTCGCCGCACCACGGGTTCACGCCCTCTTCCTCGACGTCGTCGAGATACACCGGAGTGACCGGGAGGTAGCACGTCGGTGGTCCGAGAAAGACGGGAAGGCAGTCGCGTGTGGACCAATAGTAGTCGACATCGACCGCCACGAAGCCCAACGGCGCCGAGCTGTCAAGCGATTGCACGAATGCCGGCACCGTACGCGTTACGTCACCGATGCGCAGGCTGGCATTTGCCGGCAGTCGGCGAGCGAGCGCAGCCGTGTCGCACGGAAAGTCACCCTCGGCGTAGTATTCCGGGTGATCCCGGTAGTCGCGCGGCGGCGGCATGCCCGCGCCACTGTCGAATCCAACGATGGAAAACTCCACGCCGGTGATGTGCGTCACGCGAGCCGCGATCTCACACATGTTGAGGAGTCCGGCGCCGGCGGCCACACCGAATTCCACCGCCGTCAGCTGACGAATGCCCAAGCGGGTTGCCTGGTCGGCCGCCTGCAGGAGGCTGAACGCCAGGTGGTGCCGCGGGATCAGGTCGAAGGCGATCTTGGCCCGCGTCGTTCCGGCAATGAGCACGGCCAGCGACACCAGATTGAGATGCAGGGGTTCGGTGAGCCGTTCCAGAAAAATCCGCTTGATGATGTGCGGCTGCGCGAGCTTGGCGAGTACGAAGCGTGACATCAGGCCGCCTCGGTCGATCGGGAATTCCATACTGTATGCAACCAATCGGTTGTCAACGCCACGCCGTCCTGCCAGCTGCACGGCAGCTCGGGACAGAGTGCGGCGATCGGGCGAGTGTCCACCCGATAGGCGGCGAGGACGTTGCCCAGCCGAAAGCTGGTGAACGGGAATCGTGTCCATCCTGCCCACTGCACCAGATCGCCGATTCGGGCCAGGGTCACGGCCGCGCCGCGAGGAACCGTGCGAATTCTGGGCGCGCCCAGCGACGCGGCGAAGGCGTCGGCCCAGGCCTCGAGTGCCAACGGTTCATAGTCGGCCAGGAAGAAGTTATGCCGGTGCATTGCCCCCGCCGGCGCCGCCAGGAGCGCAAGGTATTGCGCCACGGTATTGCGGACAAAGCCGTACGACTTGCGCGTCGGCCCGCGCCCCACATGGAAGTAGCGCCCGTCGCGAACCATGCGGAAGAAACGGAGGTAGTGCGGGTTCATCCCCGGCCCCCAAATGGTTGTCGGCCGCACCAGCGACCATTCGCGACCGGCGCCGTCACCGCCGCGCCAGATGCGCTCGGTAGCGACCTTGCTCTCCCCGTACAGCGTCGACGGGGCGTAGTCTTCGTCCGACACCGGATGGTAGCCGATGCGGCACACGAGCTGGCTCGACGTACAAATCGCCCGCTGCACCGACGGAGTTGCGTCGATCGCGTCGAGCAGGTGCTGTACGCCCAGCACATTCGCTGCGTAGCCGCTGATATCCTGTGTTTCGCCCAAATCGGTGCGAGCCGCCAGATGCAACACCGCGTCGGGTGCGAAGCCCGTAACGACCCGCTGCGTCTCGGCGCCGTCCAGCAGATCACAGACGAACTCTTCGTAGCACGCTCCCGACACCGCGCTGGCTCGCCTGTCGAGGCCGGCGACCCGGTGGCCCTGCGCCAGCAGCGCGCGCACCAAGTGCCCGCCGATGAAGCCGGCCTGACCGGTGACGAGGACGCGACGCGGGTCCGCCGACGTGTCAGGCGACATTCGGCGTGCAACCCACGAACGGCACTCGGCACATCGCATGGAAGTCGTGCCGTACGAAGCAACTCACCGCTTGGTGGGGCGCCTCGTCGAACGCTTCGTTTTCGTTGCTGCTCGTATGGCGGATCACGGCCGTACCGGTGGGGGACTCGAAGGCCCTGCGTTACGGCAGTCGGTGGGGCGATCGTTTCGGCGGCCGAAAAATGTTGGTCAGCCGAAGAAGCCGAATGATATCCCTGTGCGGCGAAACCGTCGAGCTAGCCAGACGGTGGATAGAAAATTCGATCGGAGGCAATCGTGGCCGTGTTGGGTTTACCGGGACGGGGACCCACGCGTGACGGGGAACGGGTATCATATCCCCCCGTGAATTCATACATTGATCGAGCGTCGCATTCATCCTCCTTCACCTGCTACGAACTCTTGCGATTCCCCTTTGGAAGGAACTGGAAAGCGTATTTGAATCTCGTCACCGAGGATCGAGTAATTGACTCGCAAAGCGCCTTGGCCGCGATGCTGGACAAGTCGACACTCGGCGGGCGCTCCTTTCTCGATGTTGGATCGGGCAGCGGGCTTTCGTCGCTGGCGGCCATCAGGCTCGGCGCTTCGCGAGTGTTGTCGTTTGACTACGACGAGGACAGTGTCGAATGCACCCGAGAGCTCAAGCGCCGATTCTCTCCAACATCGACGAATTGGTCGATTGAGCAGGGGAGTGCGCTCGACGAGCGTTATATCGAGCGCCTAGGCCCGTGGGACATCGTCTATTCGTGGGGCGTCCTCCATCACACCGGGAACATGAAACAAGCGTTCGAGAACGTATGCCGCCCAGTGGCACCTGGCGGAACGCTCTTCATCAGCATCTATAACGATCAGGGGAAGACGTCGATACGATGGACTCGAATAAAGTCCCTGTACAACTCCTCGCGCATCGCGCGTTGGATCATCCTGCTGGTCTTCATCCCGTACTATGCCGTGCGGGCCGCGATAACCGCGCTCCTTCGTCCGATCCGACGTCGAAGCGTTCCGCCGAATGAACGAGGCATGACGCCGCTTGTGGGTTGGTTGGACTGGTTAGGCGGCTATCCGTTCGAGGTGGCGACTCCCGACGAGATACGTGACTTCTTCACGGCCCGAGGATTCACTCTGGAACGACTCAACAGTCGCGTCGGAACGATTGGATGCAACGAATTTGTCTTCAGGAAGGGCTCAGTCGGCACTCAAGAAGGGCTGAGGCCGCACTCAAGCGGGGCTGAGGCGGCACTCAAGAAGGGCTGACGCGGCACTCAAGAAGGGCTGACGCGGCACTCAATCGGCAGGTCCGTTGTTGCCAATATTCGGCTTGCATACCACAAACGGTCCGAGGCACAACACATCGATGTCGTTGCGCAGGTAACAATTCACCGCCTGCGCGGGCGCGTCGACGATGGGTTCGTTCTCGTTGAAACTCGTGTTGAGCAGCACGCCTGTGCCCGTGAGCGACTCGAACGCCCTGAGCAAATCGTAGTACAGGGGATTCTGGATCCGCGCCACCGTATGCAACCGTCCAGTGCCGTCCTCATGGGTCACGGCCGCCAACTCGGCACGCCGTTCCTCTCGGATCTTCACCACGTGCATCATGAAGGGGCTCTCGAGATCCTGCTCGAAGTAATCGCCCACCCGCTCGCGCAGTACCGACGGCGCGAAGGGGCGGAACGCTTCGCGTCGCTTGATCTTCAGGTTGATGATGTCCTTCATTCCGGGCCACCCCGGATGCGCGAGAATCGAGCGGTTTCCGAGGGCGCGTGGCCCCCACTCGCCGCGCCCCTGGTACCATCCCACCACCCGCCCCTTCGCCAGCAGTCCCGCGATGCGAGCCAATAGCGCGTCCCGCTCAAACTTTTCCGCCGTCAGCGCACTCGCTGCCAATGCCTGCGCCATTTCGTCTTCGCTGTACTCGGGACCCAGGGAGGCATGGGTGATCGTCGGCGCGCGCGTCCGCGCTTGCCCAGCGTGCCACACGTGCAGCGCCGCTCCAACCGCAGTCCCGTCGTCCCCGGCCGCGCCGTGGATGTAGCCACGCTTGAACGGCGTCTCCCGCCGTATTCTCGAGTTGCACACCCCATTTAGAGCGCAGCCCCCGGCGGCGACCAGGGTGTCCACCGGGACCTCTTGGTGCAGCCAACGCAGGCAGTGCAGCACCACATCCTCGAAGTGCGCCTGGCACGACGCCGCGAGATCGTGATCACGTTGGGTGAGCACCGCACCACGCATCCGCGCCGGCCCCAGCTCCTCGGCCAGCGCCGGGGAGTAGAGCGGAGGAATCACGATCTGTCCCTGCGCGTCGAGCAACTCCTCGTGCGAGCGCTGCAGCAGCCCGGCAAAAAAGCGTCCGTCGAGGCGGAATCTCCCCCCCTCCTCCATGATCAGGAGCTTCTGCATGAGCTGCCGATACCGCGGCGTCCCGTACGCGGCCAGCCCCATCACCTTGTACTCCTCGCCAAAGTGATCGAAGCCGATGAACTGGCAGATGGCCGTATAAAAATAGCCCAGAGAGTGGGGGAGAAAGACCCGCTGGCGAACGTCGATTCCGGCGCTCGAGCAGTGGGCAAATGCTGTCGAGACGAAGTCGCCCGACGCGTCGTACGAGAAGCCCGCCGCTTCTTCGAAATCGCTCCCGTAAAAACTGCTGGCCAAGTGGGCGACGTGATGCTCCACGTTGACCGTGTCGAAGCGACAGGCGGCGGGATCGACTCCGCACGCGCACGCGATGAGCGATTCCAGCGACGACAGTTGCCGCTGGCGGGACAGGGCCGTCGCCGCCGACCGAACCGACCGCAAGGGCGTGGAGAGCGCATAGGCGGCCTTGCGGGCACGATGGACGCGCGAGTTGTGTCCCACCGCCACGTGCGTCACGTCGGCAAGTGAGATCCCGCCCATCTCCAGCACCCGCCGAATAGCCTGCCCCGGAAAACCGGCGAAGTGCTTGCGCCGGTCGCCCAAGCGTTCCTCGGCAACAGCTGCGACGAGTTTGCCTTCAGACACCAGGCAGGCAGCCGCGTCGGCATGAAATGCGTTCAGTCCCAGAATATGCATTGCTCAGTTGGTCAGTTGGTCAATAGAGACGCAGACGGCCCCGCGCTTGGTTCCACCCTGACCGCTGCCTCCTCGACGCCCGCACCTAACGTGCGGCGCAGCTCGCGGAGGGTGCGATCGGCCGTGGCGTCCCACCCAAAACACCCCGCGCGTCGGCGGGCTGCGATGCGCCACCGCTCACGTTCGGTCGACTTCATGGCGAGCGCGGCGCGAATCGCGAGCGCGAGCGCATGGGAGTTGCCCGCCGAGTAGTACGTGGCGCACTCGGCGAAGAATTCGGGCATCGGGGGAAGCGTCGTCGCCACCGAGAGCGCCCCGTGGGCCATTGCTTCCAAGGCCGTATTCGGGCACGCCTCCACTCGGCTCGTCATCACGAAACAGTCGGCATGCGTGAAGCACCAGCTCATCTCCGATGTCGAGAGCGTTCCGGCCCAGGTGATCCGTGCGGCCACGCCGGCGGTCTCGGCACCGTGGCGTAAGCGTCGTCCATACCCCTCGGCTCCCGGATCGACGTGGCCCGCTACCACCAGCTGCAACGACGGCCGATCGGTCAACTCGGCCATCGCGCCGATCAGGTCATCGAGCCCTCTGGCCGGTCGGATCGAACCTGCGGTAAAGAGGAAGGACTCCGTGCCCGACGCTAACGCGTCCGGACGCCGCAGGGTCGCCGAGTCAGGCGCGGGGGCGACGCCGTGTCGTACCACGCCGATGCGTTCCTCGGCGATCCCCCAACGGGTGGTCAAGAAGCGCCGCACGAAATCCGACACCGCGATCACGCGCTCCGTACGCCGACACGCCTCGCGTGCCGCGCCGCGACGCAGCACGTTGCGCAGGCCATCGCGGATCGAGTTGCCTTCCCATGGACGCAGCAGTGGCTCCATGTTGCGCACCATGACTGCGGCGGGGCGCCCGGTGTCGCACCAGCGTGCGGTAGGGATGAAGACGACGTCGGCGTCGTGGTCGCGCACGAAGTCACGCACCCACGACACCACACGTGCGCCCTTGGGCCATGAAGCGCACCGCGTACCTAACGATTGGGCAGTGAATCCGCTTTCCGGTGGCAGGGCAACGGAAAGCTCGGCCACCTCCGGATGACGCGCCAGGCGTGGCACCAACTCCCGCAGGTACGTGCGATAGCCGCCGCTGAGACCCCCACCGGTGAGGTTCACGATCGCGATGCGCATCGCCCTGCTCATGCTGCCGTCGCGCGCGTCCCGCGCCCGATCACAAAGCCGTCACGAGCCACGTGCACGTCCGTCAGCTGCGCCTCCTGAAACCATCGTCGCAGCGTCTCGACGCTCTGCGGGTGGTCGTGCGCGGGTGCCAACATGTCGAAGGTGTCAAGAATCGCCCACTCGCGCAATTGCGATTCGTTCAGCGGAAGAATCCCTTCGTAGTTGGCCACCGGCATGGCGTGCCGGAGCTTTCGCCCAACGGCCGGGACACGTCCCAACAGTCGACTCACCGGGAGCAGGACCGGTACCGCCGCCTCCACCGCCGCCAGCAGTGTCTGCTTCGGCAGTCGGCGTGTGATGGGACGCAGCCAGTATTTAGGCCAGAGTACGTTGAGCGCGAGCCGAGGATATATGTCGACGGCCAGTCGCCCGCCCGATGCGAGCTGCGGGGGAAGGGCGAGAAACGCAGCGTGTACGTCGGGGGTGTGCTGCAGCACTCCGAGGCAATAGACAAAGTCGAAGCTTCCCAGCGCGAAGGGAAGTCGGTAGATGTCGGCCTGCAGCACAGTAAGCGCGGCGCGCTCTCGATGATTGTCCAGGCACGCGTCGGCTGCCGACGAAAAATCTATCGCGATCACCTCGGCCCCGGCATCCAGCGCCACTTCGGTAAAGCGTCCCGCACCGCAGCCCACGTCGAGGATTCGCTTTCCCTCGAGCTCGTGCGCCTTCCACCCCGTGACGCGATAGAAACGATCGCGCGAGATGGACACCCCCGACACGCTGTCCAGCTGCGTGCGACGAAAGCGGTTCCATTGCAGACCGAAGCTCTCCGCGTAATTGTCGGACGGGACGAAACGCGGAATGCCACGCAGTATCGGGTACGACGATCGGCCACTTCGGACCACCAGCGTCCCACTTTCTATACCGCTGGCACCTTCGACGGCATCGATGAGCTGCAACGCTTCACCGGTGCGCGGGCACCTGAGGAGCGAGAGGTGACTCAACAGCATGATGCCTCCGCTCCGCCCCTCGTCACGACGGCACCTCCACATCGTACTCGCGTCGCCATAACTCCAGCATCACGAGGGCGAAGAGCCGCTGCGAATTTGCCAGTCCTCGGCGCTGGCCCGCGAGCAACGAGTCGACAATCGGCTTCGAGAGGAGCGACGGCGGGGCGGCGCGCAGCACCGCCGTCATGTAGTCGCCCCACGCTCCCTTGAACCAGGCGCTGAGCGGAATGGAGAATCCCTGCTTGCGCTCGAGATCGAGTGCCGGGGGAAGCCACCGCGCCCCCAACCGTCGGAGGAGAATCTTCCGCTCGAGCGTGGTCCCCCGCAGGCGGTCGGGCACTCGAGCAAAGGCAAACGAGATGATGCGATGGTCCAGCAACGGGGCGCGCACTTCCAGAGACGAGAGCATGCTGGCGCGATCTACCTTGACCAGGATGTCGTCGGGGAGATACGAGCCGAAGTCGGCTGCGGTCGCTTGCTGGAGCACCGTCGTCCCCTTCGCCGCGAGCGTGCGGCGGTGTTGCTCGGCACGCGGCGCGCGCAATTCGCGAAGCGACGGCGCCAGACGCCCTCGTGTTTTGGGATCAAAGTAGCTCCCCATGCGCGCCACCGCATCCAGCCGATCGAGCGTGACAGACTGCACGTAGCCACGCCCGCGAAAACCCATCGGAAGCTGACCCGCTGCCGCCGCGAGAACGCTCCGCACTGGTGACGGCATCCAGCGCCGCAAGCGTTGTTGTAGCTGCAAGACCTGGTAGAGCTGATAGCCGCCGAAGAGTTCGTCGCCGCCGTCACCGCCCAATGCTACGGTACACTGCTCGCGGATGAGGCGAGAGACGAGATAGCTCGGTACCATCGACGAATCGGCGATCGGCTCACAGTACTGTCGGGCCAGAATGGGGAGAAGATCGACCGTGGCCGGCTCGGCCACGAGTTCGGTGTGACGCGTCCCGAAATGTGACGCCACCAGGCGCGCGTACGGAGCTTCGTCGAAGGTCCCGTGACCCGGAAAGCTGATAGTAAAGGTTCGCAGCGGCTGCGACGAGGTGCGGGCCGCTGCGGCGGTGACCAAGCTCGAATCCACCCCACCGCTCAACAGTACTCCCACCGGCACGTCGGCCACCAGCTGACGCCGCACCGCATCGGTGAGGAGTGACTCCAGTTCATCTAACAGCGCTTCGTCGTCGACTGCCTGTTGGACGAAGGAGGCTGGCAGATCCCAATAGCGCCACTTCGTCACGGTATCGCGCGACAGGTCGTACCGGAGCGCCTCGCCGGGCGCCAGCTTGCTCACGCCCTCCACTAGGCAGGCCGTGCCCGAGACATAGCCGAATCCCAGATACTCGTCGAGGGCGGCTCTATCCATTACGCGCGGCGCGGCCGGATCGGCCATCAACGCCTTGAGCTCCGAGGCGAAGGTGAAGCGCCCGCGCGCATGGCGTACAAACAGCGGCTTCTCGCCCGCGCGGTCACGCGCCAACAGCAACGTCTGGCGCCGACCGTCGTAGATTGCAAAGGCGAACATTCCGTTGAGGCGTTCCAGACATTCATCACCCCAGAAGAGATAAGCGGCGAGCAAGACCTCGGTATCGCTCTGAGTACTGAAGAGCACGCCGAGTGCGGCGAGCTCGGCGCGCAGATCCGCGAAGTTGTAGATCTCGCCATTGAAGGTGATGGCCACCGCGCCCCCCTCGCGCACCATGGGCTGGTGCCCCCCTTCGGTCAGATCGATAATCGCCAGGCGCCGATGCCCGAGCGCAACGCGGCCGTCGGCCGAACACCAGACACCGGCGCCGTCGGGCCCACGGTGCATCATGGTGTCGCGCATCTGCTCGATGAGCTCGCGCGAGACGGGGGGTGTCACCAGTGCCATTCCTACAATGCCGCACATGCCTCTTGCTCCCTAACTATATCGTGCAGCTACGTTGAGTTCGATCGAGCACCCGTGGCACAGGCTAGCCTCGCCAGCGAATCGGCGTGAGGCGTTCTCCGAGCGCGAGTGCCTGCGCCAGAAAAAACACCGGCTTCGAGATGCCATGCTGTTGTGTCACGCACATCGCCAACCAGGCGACCATCGTGACCCACACCGCCAGCGCCAAGGGATCCGCTCGCCGAAGGAGGCGGCGCGACAGCCGCCAGAGCACCACCAGCGCCATGAGCAGCGCGGCAACTAATGCAGGAATGCCAAAATTCAGCGCGCCGTACAGATAGCCGCTATCCACCGCTTCCTGCTGTACTCCGGCCCCGAGAAAGAGTTCGCGAAGCACGGGTAGCTCCGGCGTGCGGATCGAGATGTCGGGGCCGAGTCCAAGAAGAAAGACTTTGGGTGTCTGCGCCAGGTATTGTACCACATTGCGCCAGACCGCCACGCGCAGATCGAACGACGTCGTGTCGTCCACTCGCTCGCGCAGCAGTTGCAGCTGCTGGGGATCGGCTACCTGCGCCAGCGCCGCAGCGAGGAGGCCCGCGATCACGACAGCGGTCATCACCAGCAGCAGCGTGCGCTGTACGGCGCGGCGAAAGGCAAGCGACCAGAGCACCAGCGTGACGACCCCGATCAGCGTCCCCGCCATAACGCTCAGATTGCCCATCGCCAGCGCGGTGATCGCGAAGAGCGGCACCATGCAGACGAGAAACAACCGCCGCCGAGTGCCCGCTTCGTCCAGAAGGAGCAACGTCAGGGTGAGCAGGATCGCACTTACCAGGGGAAAGATGAACGGCGTGACGAAAAATGTCCCGCGGAACAGAAGCCCGCGCGCCGCCGTGTCCAACCCGAGCGTTGCGGCGCGCTCCGCATCGACGCCGATGAGCAGCGACCGCCCCTGCAGAAAGGCAACGAGCACCACCACGCTACTCAGCGCGACCGCGCCAATCCAGCCCAGCAGAATGCGACGTGTATCCTCGCGCCTCCGAACGCACTGCAGCGTTAGCAGAAGCACCACGAGAAGCTGCGCCAGTCCCACGATCGCCACCAGCGAGGCGACGGCGTTGACCGAAAAGTACCAACTGAGCAGCACGAGGAGCGCGAGAGCAATGAGAAAACCGCGCGAGGCGAAGGGGGTAAAGGGACGCGCGAGCACCTGCCCTCCCATCAACAGCACCAGCATTCCGAGAAAAAGGTCGCCCAGGTGCAGTTGCATCGGGCCGGCAGTGACCCGCACAATCGGACCGAGAAGCGCCGCCGCCGGCATGGCTGCCAGCGCCCGCACGCCATCGCCGAGCGCGAGGACGGTGCCGCTTGCCAACACCATGATGGCGCTCGCCCATTGCACGGACGAGGGCAGTTCCATCAGAAATCCTGCGGCCAATGCACTGCTGGCGATCCAGCACGTGGCCTCGGCACCACGGAGCGTGCGAGCGGAAATTCTCACGCCGCCGCCACCCGTCGGGCTTCGCGCCGCGGCAACCAGCCACACACGGCCGTACCCGCGAGACCGATCAGGCGTCCACACAGGTACGCCCACGCCACTCCCAGCGCGCCTAACGACGGCGCCCACCACCAGGCGAGTAGCGGAATTGCCAGATCGCGGGGAATGTTGACTAACGCCAATGCTCGCCAAACTCTCGATTGCGACTGTACCCGCTGGCTGAGCGCAATAGTCAGCGACTCGGCCACCGCGGCTACCAGCAGCACCTTGAGCACCACCTCGTACGCGCGGAAGTCCGCACCGTAGAGCCCCAACAACCGCGCACTCAGCAGCCCGAATAGTCCCGCCGCCGCACCCGCGCACAGAAACGTGACACGCAGGTTCACGCTGTAAACCTGCTCGAAACGGCGACCTCCGTCAGCGTGACGCGCGTTGTTGAGCACGGCGATGCCAACACCGTTGACCACCGTGGGCACGAGCACGACCATCATGGCCAGGTTGAGCGCCGCGACGTAGACCCCCAACTGCGAATAGCCGCCGCTCGTTCGCGCCAGGGCGGCCTGCGCCGCCCACAGGGCGGGCACCGACGACAGCCCGCCCATCAGGTTTGGGACCACCCAGTGGAGAAAGACCTCCCGCTCGGTAGTCCATGCCGCCGAGGTGACGGTCAGCCCTGCATCGCGAACCGACCGAACGAGGAGCCAGCGGAGCAATACGGCCTGCAGCGCCGCGCTCAGCGCCACGCCGGCAACCGCGCCGTTCGCGCCACCCACCAGCCCACCTCCGACGCAGAGGAGAAAATACACTGTGCCGCCGAGCAGTCCCGCCAGGCCCAAACGATCGAAGCGCTCAAGGCCGGCAAGTGCGCCTGTCTGGAAACCGTTCACGACAAGGCAGAACACGGCCGGGGACGCCCATCGCAGCGGCGCGGCCAGTGACGGCGTGGCGAATACGCGGTCGGCGATCACTCCGGCCAAGGCAAAGAAGAGCACCGCCGCGACCGTCCCCGCCACCATCGCCAGCCGCCCGGTGAGGCCAATCATGCGCCCGGCGCGATCCGGATCCGAATTCCGCCACTCGGCGGTGAAGCGCGTCGCAGCGTATCCGAGTCCGAGGGTCGCAAGTCCGACGATCGCGTGTATCGTCGACAGCATCATGGCGTATGCGCCGAACGGGCTCCGTCCGAGCAAATTGGCCAATACCACGTTGCTGAGGAAGGTACTGCCCAGCGTACCCAGCGTCGCCAGTAGGTTCCATCCGACGTGCGTGACGAATCGAAGTCGCGATAGCGGCAGTGGGGGAACGCTCGGCGTATTCTCCGTCGCGCTCAAGAGGCGGCTTCCACTATCTTGCTCCCGCGGGCGCGACGCTCCACGACTCCATCGTAGAGCGCGAGGTATCGCGCGGCCATCATGGCGGTATCGAAGGGGTCAATAGCGGCGCGTGCGCGCCGCGCTCGCTGGCGCGCCGCCTCGGGTGACGCCAGCTGGTCGACGATAGCCGCGGCGATCGCCATTGCGTCGTCCGTCGGCACAAACCTGGCGGTCTGCGGATCGAGGAATTCGCGATGGGCCGGAATGTCCGAGACCATCAGCGGGCACCCGGCAGCCATCGCTTCGAGCACGGAGTTAGGCCGACCCTCGAAATGGCTCACCGAGACCAGCATCGCCGCACCCTTCATGAGTCCCCACACGTCGTCGCGGAATCCCGCCAGCTGCACCCGCTCGGTCAGCCCACGGGCGGCAATCTGCGCACGTAGCCGCGCGTCGAGCGGCCCCTCACCGCAGAGAAGCGCGACGAATTCCGCTCTCGGTGCCGCCAGCGCGAGGGCCTCGATCAGGCGCGCCGCGTTCTTCTCCTCCGACAGGCGACCCACCGCGAGCACGAGAGGACGTCCCCCGCTGAGCGCGTCGAGGTCGGGGGGTATCTGCGCCCGGTCGACGTCGGCAATGGAGACTGCGTTAGGCACCACGATGCAGCGGGCGGCCGGCATGCCACACGCTCTCCAGTAACTTGCACCAGCGGCCGAGTTGGCGACCACGACGTCGGCAAGGCGACCAACGCGTTCCCGAGCACGGTAGCGAGCGCTTCCGACGTACGCAGAGGCCACGCTTCGTTCGCTCAGCACCCACGCGCGCCTGGCTAATCGGGCACCAATGCCGCCCCACACATCCATGAGCGGAAGCCACGTCTGCACCACCCCTGCTCCCGTAGTGCGCGTCAATCTACGAATATCCCACGCTAGCGCCGGGTCGTAGTGTCCGCGCGAGGGCAGGGTGTGTACCGTCACGCCGCTGGCGTCCAGCCGCTGGAGGTGAGTTCCACCGGAGAGAAGTCCCACGTGCACGTCGATCCCCAGCGCCGCGATGGCCGGCGCGAGCAGTGCCAGTTGGCGCTCCGCCCCGCCTCCGGCGAGGCTGGGAATCAGGTGCAATACCCGACGCGACATCAGGGTGCGCCCGTCGCAGAGGCTCGGCGAAAGCGCCAGGTGTCACGTGCCCAAGTGAGTCGACGGACGATGCCGCGCGCGAAGCGCCGTCCCTGCGCCAGCGGCCAAGACAGGGGAAGAGTGACGCGATGGAGGAGACGCCGGGTCCGCGTCGTTTGCACCTGTCGGTGTAGCACGATGGTCAGGTCGCGTGATCGACCGGGAGCGCGCGCACCCTGCACTTCCTCGATCGCCCGTACCACCCGCATGAAGGACGCGACTTCATTGTAGTCGCGTAGCGCGCGCCGCCAGCCGGCCACCGCGATCTCGAGCCGTTCCGCTTCATGCGCCAGGTAATATCGGCAGAGATCGATGGCCTCGCCGATATCGTCGTAACCCACTACCTCCGTGCCGACGTCAAAAACGCGCGCTAGGTGCGACTTGTTGTCGCAGATCTGCAGGACGCCGTTGGCTGGCAGGTAGAACGTGCGGAAATTGATCGGCCCCGTGGAGTTGTGGATGTTGATGCCGATGCGCGTGCGCTGCATTAGCGGAACGCGCTCCGGTTCGGGCAGAAAGCCGCCAGGCCAGCCAGGTCCTCTATAAATCCCTTGCGGAAAGGCCAGTGCAAATTGGTCGACCTTTTCGCGACGGTAGTGCGTTACGCGCTCGCAGAGGAGGGCGACCTCAACGTCGCGACGGCCGCTCCTCATGCCGTGCTCATCGAGAGAGGGGTCGAAGTCGTCTGCGCGAAAGCCGTTCGGCCACCACCGCACCCGATGCGCACCCCACCGCGTGTAGTCGTCCAGCGCCGCTACATTGCCGACCAAGCATACGTCGTGCGCCGCCGCCACCGGCTGCGAGAACTCCGCCGATGACTCTGGGTCGTCGAAGAATCCCAGCGCGGAAACGCACGGCAGTTGTCGCAGAAAATCGGGGTGCAGGTTGAGCCCGCCGTAGTTGATGAGGGCGTCGGCGTCCTCGACCTCGCGCGCAATCCGCTCATAAAGCGTGAGCAGCTGGCGGTCACCGCGGCGCCAGCGGGCGTCGAGTTCCGGCCATGGCAAGCGTCGTCCGGGCACGTCGAGCCCCATCGGTATTCCGCGTACGTCGACGCCGCTCCGGCGCAACCGAGCGAGCCACTTGTCGATCCACTGCGCGTTGAACGCCCCTTGCCCTGCGAAGGCGTGCCCGAGCAGCAGTCGCGGCGTACGCGCTTGGCGTGTCGTCGACTCAGACCTGGACATGCCGACGGCGTTCGATTGTGAGCACGAGCCATGGCGCCAGCGCCGGCACGGTGAAAGGTTGCAGCAGGCCTGCGGCGTTCCACCCGAATTGCCAAGCCAGCGCCAGCGGTCGGGGCCACCGATGCGCCCAGCTCACTGCCCACGGCGAAACTCGCCCCTCCACGAACGTGCGCACCGTGAAGGCATCGTCGGGCGGCGCCACATCGCGCAGCGAATCCGGTGACATGATGGAGAGGTTGTGAATGGTTAGGTTCTCCGGATCGAAGTAACGCTGCAGGCGCCCGTACAGCCCGCCGTAGTTGGGAATCGCAATTACCGCGACACCTCCAGGCGCGAGTAGGTCGACATGGCAACGAACCAGGGGAGCGGGATCGTCGAAATGTTCGATCACTCCCAAACTGTACACGACGTCGAAACTCTCCTTCGGGAAGGTGGTCTGAAAGGCGTCCTCGCATCGCAGGTCGCCATTGAGCTGCAGGTGCGAAAAGAGTCGACGCGCCGTGGCGATTCCGGGCGGGGAAAAATCGATTCCCGAGACCTGAGCGCCGAGCCCGGCCGCCACCCATGCCAACTGTTTACCGGGAGCGAACCCGATTTCGAGTACGCGATGCCCTGCGCGCACGTAACGTCGCAGCAGACGCCGCGTATTCGCGGTCGCGATGTTGAGTGGCGACGGTAGTCCCAATCGAACATCACCCTGGTGCGTAGACTCCCAGTGTGAGCGATCCGTTTTATCTCCGATGCGGGTCAGTGTCGACCTCCTGGCAGTTGCACGATTTGCCGCTCCCGAGCTATGCTCCTTGGATATCACCCACGTTTCTCCCCTTGAAACAAGGGCGCGACATCGAGAGCTAGTGATCGGGCACACCGACGCGAGCCACACCCAGGCGGGCGTCCGCGCAATATATCGGACGCAACGTTTGGCGGGAGTTGGCGCAGTTAAAGTGTAGTTGTAGCGGTTCTCTCCACGCGCGACAGTGACGCAATGTCGCACGGACCGATTTTTCCGCATGTGGTCGATTCGAAGATGCCGGTACGCCGGACTCAAGGTTATCGCTCTGGTGGTGCGTGTCAGGCGGGTCTGACGTCTACCCGAGATGCCGGTCCGGCCGTCAAGCAAGGCGCAACATCGAAATCCACTTCACCGCCGCCACAAACGATGCGGAGTCGACGATCGATATGCTCGTGCGCGCTGCAGAGCGACATGCGGGAGTCGAAGTTGTCATCAGGTATTCCGGTAGCTGGTTCCCGAATGCCAGCGTTCGCCGCCGACGCTCCCCGCGCGCCTAACGCCGTAGGAATGCGCCGTAGGGCTTGAGCACGTCGATGTGATCGCAACAGATGTTGATGGTGACCATGAGCGGAACGGCGAGAATGGCGCCGGGAATT
>Ga0163144_10004368_pt1 | contig 31858 bp, 27 predicted proteins | sample OliLak19BULKMAT1_FD_123175 | JGI IMG/M metagenome (GOLD analysis project Ga0163144, IMG submission 123175) | Freshwater microbial mat bacterial communities from Lake Vanda, McMurdo Dry Valleys, Antarctica - Oligotrophic Lake LV.19.BULKMAT1 | ecosystem: Environmental > Aquatic > Freshwater >... | reverse complement strand
ACGGTATAGATCCCCAACCCTCCTGCAAACGTCGCAGAAGGAAAATAGGTGGACGACTTTTACGCCGCCCGAAGCGGGACTATCCCGCCGCTACCGTGGACTAATTTTGCACCGCCGCTCTCATAGCCCCTAGATTTGTAGACGCCTTCTTCCCTAAATTTGAGGCAAGGAGGCCAACATGGGCAAAGGTAGTTTCAGTGACGAGTTCAAGCGGGATGCGGTGGCCCAGATCACCGAGCGGGGCTACCCGGTTGCGGAGGTGGCGCAGCGCCTGGGCGTGAGCCAGCACTCGCTGTACGAATGGAAGAAGAAGTTCACGAAGGCGCCCGGCCCGGCCGGGGATGACAAGGAGGCGGAGATCCGGCGCCTGAAGCGCGAGCTGGCACGGGTGACCGAGGAGCGCGACATCCTAAAAAAGGCCACCGCGTACTTCGCCAAGGATGCAAAGTGAAGTACGCGTTCGTCGCCGAGCATCGCCCGCTGTTCTCGGTGCGGACGATGTGCCGTTGCCTGCGGATCCATCCGAGCGGGTTCTATGCCTGGCTGAAGGCTCCCTTGAGCCGGCGAGCGGAGGAAGACGCCCGCCAGACGGCGCTCATTCGCAAGGCCTGGCAGGACAGCGGCAAGGTCTATGGCTACCGCAAGCTGCACGATGACCTTCTGGATCAGGGTGAGACATGCTGCCCGAACAGGGTTGCGCGTCTGGCCGGACTTTCGGGGATCAAGGCTCAGATCGGCTACAAGCGCCGGCCGGGCAGCTATGGCGGAAAGCCATCGGTCGTTGTCGATAACACGCTGGACCGCCAGTTCGATGTGGATGCGCCGGACATCGCATGGGTCACCGACATCACCTATATCCGGACTCTGGAAGGCTTCGCGTATCTGGCGGTTGTGATCGATCTCTACTCCCGCCGCGTCATCGGCTGGTCATTGCAGAGCCGTCAGACAGCGGACGTTGTCCTGCAGGCTTTGCTGATGGCCGTCTGGAGGCGCAAACCCAAGCACAGGGTGCTGATCCATTCCGATCAGGGCTCCCAGTTCACCAGCATGGACTGGGCGTCGTTCCTGAAAGCCCACAATCTTGAGCACTCGATGAGCCGCCGCGGAAACTGTCACGACAATGCTGTGGCTGAAAGCTTCTTCAACCTGCTCAAGCGTGAGCGGATAAGGCGCCGGATGTACAAATCGCGCGAAGAGGCGCGACAGGACGTGTTCGATTACATCGAGATGTTCTACAACCCAAGGCGCAAGCATGTAAGGAACGGGATGCTGTCACCCGTCGAGTTCGAACGGCAGCAGGAAATGAAATCCGAGGGTGTCTAGAAAACGCGGGGCTATTCATTGGGCGTCGCCGCACTTTCCTGAGGCAAACACGAGGAAAGGCTCAAGAGCACAATCGAAGGCGCACTTAAAATCTTCGCCGACCGGATCCTGCCATTCGACGCTAAGGCGGCTTTCCGATACGTTGATATCGCAGTTCTTGCCCGCTCACCCTGACGAGGCTTTCAGACCCCTTATAGGTACATCTTCGCAATTGCTGCGGGGTGCGGGTGCAGTCTCGCGTCGCACGATAAAAGCGCCTTTGCCAAAGCTGGCCTCGACTTTATCAATCCATGGCCCTTCGGACCAATAGTCTGTAGACGGATAATTTTACATTCGACCTTCGCGCGGAGTATGAAGGAGCTATCACCCGGCGCAGGCCAAAGCAGACCACCCAAGCATTCTGCGCGTCAATGCTAACTGCCTGATGCCTGAGGCGAGAATTTTATCGACGCAAAAGTGGTGGCCACCAATACTTGATCAACAACAGAAATGCGCCTGATGTTAACAATTGCTGGTTTCCAGATACTTTCCATTATCGCCGAATTCACTTTGCAATGTCACACCTCACTCGGAGTTGTAAGTTTGGATCACCCCGATGGTGCGCACGACACCGCATTCAGCAAATCATGGGCCTGCGTCGCGCTTCGCGCCCCTACGCACCATCAGCGCTGTCATAGTTCTCTCCGGCATTGCCTTCATTGCAGCCGCACCTGCGCCGGACCATGTGCAGGTCCTGCTCTGTATTGCGACCATCGCGATCTACTTCTTGATGAGCTGGCTGCGCCCGTCCGGCGGTCCCTTTCGCACCTTCGTCGCTCTGCTCATCGTCTACACCAGCACCCGTTACATGATTTGGCGCGTGACAGAGACGATGCCGTCGGACTCCGTGCTCTCCACCATCGGCGGCATCTTCCTTCTCGGCGCGGAAACCTACGGCTACATCCTTCTGCTCCTTTCGACCTTCCTCTCCGTTGATGTCTACAAGCGCCAGCCTCGCCCGGCCCCGCTGTCTGCATCCGCCTGCCCAACGGTCGACATCCTCATTCCCAGCTACAACGAGCCAGACGATCTGCTCGAGGTCACACTCACCGCCGCGCTGAACGTCAACTATCCCGCTGGCCGCGTGAAGGTGTACCTGCTCGACGATGGCGGGACGGTCGGCAAACGCCATCAGTCTGACCCGAAGAAGGCCGCCGAAGCGCAGGCGCGCCACGATCATCTGCAGGAAGTCTGCGCTCGCCTCGGCGCCCATTACCTCACCCGTGAGAAGAACGACCACGCCAAGGCCGGCAACATCAACGCCGCGCTGCAGAAGACCGATGGCGAGCTGATCCTAATCCTCGACGCCGACCACGTTCCGTCCACGGATATCCTGACCCGCACCGTGGGCTATTTCATCGAGGACGCGAAACTCTTTCTCGTCCAGACCCCGCACTTCTTCCTCAATCCCGACCCGCTGGAGCGCAACCTGGACACCTTCCGCAAGATGCCGAGCGAGAACGAGATGTTCTATTCGGTCATTCAGCGCGGGCTGGACGGGTTAAACGCAGCTTTCTTCTGCGGCTCGGCAGCGGTGCTCCGGCGAAAATACATCATGGAGATCGGCGGCATCCAGGGTGAAACGATCACCGAAGATGCCGAAACGGCCCTCGAACTTCACGCGCGCGGATACCGAAGCGCCTATGTCGACCGCCCGATGGTCGCCGGCCTGTCGCCCGAGACCTTCTCGGGCTTCATCGTGCAAAGGATGCGCTGGACTCAAGGCATGGTCCAAATCTTCCTTTTGAAGAATCCGCTGCTGAAGAAAGGCCTGACGCTCGCTCAGCGCATCGGCTACTTTAATTCCTGCTTCTACTGGTTCTTTCCGCTTGCCCGGATGGCCTTCATCCTCGGGCCCCTGCTCTACCTCTTGTTCGGTATTCAGGTCTATGTCGGTGACCTGTCGGATTTCCTGATGTACGGCCTGCCGCACATCGTCGGTGCACTGATGTTGTCGTCCATTCTCTACGGGCACACGCGCTGGGCCTTTGCCTCGGAGCTCTACGAAGTCATTCAATCCATCCATTGCTCTGGCGCCATCCTTCAAGTGCTGCGCAATCCGCGCTCACCCAGCTTCGCCGTCACGCCCAAGGGCGAGAACCTAGACGAGAATTTCGTCTCCCCGCTCGCCCGTCCCTTCTACGTTCTGATCGCCATCGTGTGCCTCGGCCAGCTCGCCGGCATCATCCGCTTCTTCCTCGATCCTGTCGGCCCCGGCGTCGTCTCCGTCCTCCTCTTCTGGAACACGTTCCACCTCCTGCTGCTCGTCTCGGCGCTCGGCGTTCTCTACGAGCGTTCGCAGCAGCGCGTCTTCCCGCGGTTCGACACCGACCGCCCTGTCACGCTCCACCAGTCAGGCATCAATATCGCCGGCACCATGACCGACATCTCCATCACCGGAATGGGCGTGCGCGTCCCTCATACATGCAACAAGCGCTTCGCTGCCGGCGACACGCTCCAGGCAGATGCGCAGGAACTTGGCGCCTCGTCACCCACGCAGCTCCACCTCAAGGTGCTCTCTGTCCTCGACGAGCCGGGGGGCCAGAAACTTGGCCTCAGCTTCGACATCCGCACGCCCGACCAGTGGTCGGCTGTCGTCGCACTAATGTATGCGCGCAGCGAGAACTGGAAAACCTTCCGCGATGGTCGCGCCCGCGCCGATAACATGGGCGCCAAGATTGCCGGCCTCGTCCGCTCCAGCCTGTCCCACGCCCTGATCCACATTCGCGCCATTACCCGGGAAGTCCGCACATGATCTCCGCCCTTCGTTCGCCCGCACTTGCCGCCGCGCTGGCTGCCGTCCTCGCCGCCACGCCCCTCGCCCCGGTCGCCGGCGCGCAGCAAGCCCCAAGCGAGGATGCCGTCTATGACGTCTATGCCCGCTACCGCGACAATCCGAGAATGGCGACCGAAGCGTTAGAGAACGGCCTCTGGCGCGCCCGCTTGCCGCTCGCCGCGTTGCGCCCGGAGCCCGGCGCCATACGTCTCTACGGCGCCAAGGCCACCGAACAGGTCTCCTTTGCGATTGCGCCGCAGGCGGATATCCAGTCTGCCCGCCTGATCGTCCGCCATGTGAGCGGCCGCGCCCAGGAAGGCTCGAAGCCGCAGCTTCGCCTCGGGCTCAATGGCCGCTTCATCGCGCAGGTCGACGGCGTCACCGAGCACGCCGCAGCCGTCAACGAGATCGTCCTCGATCCGTCGCTCCTCGTCTCAGGCTTCAACACGCTGCAGATCGACGCCGTGCAACGTTACACCTACGGCTGCCAGGACCCGGACGCCGCCGAACTCTGGACCGATATCGACACGTCACGCTCCTATGTCGAAGTCATCTATGCGCGCCAGCCCTTCTCGGGTTCGCTGGCTGATCTCGGTGCGATCGTTACCGCCGGTGTTGGCGGCGTAGAGGAGCTCGGCCTGATCGTCGCGGACGGCGAGATGACAGCCGACAGCCTGCGCTGGGGCGCCCTCGCTTCGCAGGCCATTGCCAACCGCCTCGGCTATACCGTGCCGCGCATCACCCGGCTGAATGGAGCCAGCGCACAACAGGCAGACCTCATCGCCATCGGCACGCCCGAGCAACTCGCCGGCCTTGCCCCGGCCCAGCTCGCCGCCCTAAAGGGCGAAGACTCGTGGCTCTCGATCGGCCCCTCCCCAGCTGACCCGTCGCACTTCCTGATCGTCGCCTCCGGACGCACCCCCGCCGCCATCGAAGGCGCGGTGCGCACCCTCGCTGCCGGCAATTTCCCGCTGTCGGACGCGGCCTCGCTCATCCTCTCGCCGGATGAGGTGCCCAAGGGCAATCTCTCGGCTAGCAAGCAGACGCTGCGCACGGATGCCAAGTACACGCTGAAGGATCTCGGCCTCTCCAGTGCATCAGTGCTGGGCAAGGAGCATGGCGAAGCAAGCCTCACCCTGGATCTACCTGCCGACATCCGCTTCCGCGAAAAGGCCGAGATCCTCCTCTCACTCGACTTCGCCTATGGCGCCGGGCTTGATGACAAGTCGGTCGTCAACATCCTCGTCAATGATCAGTTCCAGCGCGCCATCCGGCTAACGAACCCCGACGGCGAAGTCACACCCGACTACGAGATCGCCCTTCCGGGCACTGCCTTTAGCCCCGGCAACAACAGCGTCCGCTTCGATGTCGAGCTGTCGACTGGCGCCGCCGGCGAGTGCGCCGCGCGCAATACTCGCCACCTCGCCTTCATCCTGAAGGATACCTCGACGCTGACCCTTCCGCCGGCTGATCAATATGTCGAACTGCCGAACCTTGCCCTGCTGTCGGAAGCCGGCTTTCCCTATACCAGCGCCGGCACTCAGTCCGTCGCGATCCGCGCCACCGATACCGGCAGTGACACTGCGGCCGCAGTCTGGACACTCTCCGCCCGCCTCGGCCAAGTCTACGGTACGGTCTTCACGGACGCCACCTTCGGCTTCGGGCTGGAACTGCCCGAAGCCCACACCCTGATTGTCGGCGCGCGGCCGGACCTGAAAGGCTTCCTGCCTGCTGAACTGAGCATGTCAAACCTCCTCTCGGGCGCCGCCCCGGTCGGCTTTACCCGCAGCGTCGCCACCGTCGACCTTGGCGATAACGGCCTCCTGATCGAAGGCGAGTCGCCACAGTACCCCGGCCGCCTTGTCACCGTACTGACGGCCGAAACCGGCGCGCAACTCCTCGCTTCCACCCGCGCGCTGGTCCAGCCAAGCCATTGGAGCCAGCTGCAGGGTGGCACCGCCGTCTGGCGCGATCACGCCGCCACGATGGTCACTCAGGTTGCCCGCGGCGGTTTCGAGATCGGCGCAATGCCCGCCGGCGAAAAGGCACGTTTGACAGCCGGCCGCACGCCTTGGGGCTGGATTCTCTCGATCGCCGCCGTGCTCTTCGCCCTCGCCGCAGCCCTCGCCCTTATCGCCCGTTACATGCGCAAACGCATGAACGAAAAATGAGTCTGGCGACGCGCCTCCTGTGCACGGCCTTGGTCAGTGCCTGTGTCGCGCTTGCCGCCGCGTGTCCGACGGCGGCTGCCCAAGCTGCTCGTGCCGGTCAGGCCGTAGGCGTCTTCGCCATTGGCATCCCCAGCCCCGCAGACGCGCCCCAGCTGTCTCAAACAACGGACACAATCCTCGAACCTGCACCCATGCTGATCCAAGCCGTCTGGGACCTCGGCGGCGCCGGTGACTGGGACGCGGCGCAGAAAGTGCTGCGCGCACTGAAAACTGCCAATCCCGGCTGGCAGGTGCCCGCAAATCTCAAGTCATACTTATCCGCCGGCCAACGTGACCAGCAAATCGCCGGCGCCCTCGCCGCCCGAGACTGGAATGTCACCCTCGCCCTGCTACCCGCACCGCTACCGTCCGCCTGCGAAGCCTCCTTCCACCTCTGGGCCCGCGCCGGCGCGCTGGAAGGCCTCGGCGCTCAGACCGCCATCAACTCCTTTTACATCCGCACCCTAACGAATTGCACAGACACGGACCTCGCCGCTGCCCTCGCCGAGCGCGCCGTCGGCGTCCTCGATGCGGACGGTCTCACTGCGGCCGCTGCCCTCCCCACCCTTTCCCAGAGCAATGAACCGCGCGTCCGCCTCGCCCATGCGCACCTTGTGCGCGCCGAACGCTTGCAGCGCTTCGAAGCCGCGCTCACCACCGGCGACTTCGCCGCCGTCCAAGCCCTCGCCGCCCGGTCCGACGATCCCCGCCTGCTTACCCAGGCCGGCTGGACCTTCCTCGAAACCGACGCCCGCAGCGCCACAAATTATTTCGAGCGCGCTTACGCCCTCGGCGGGGGCGCCGACGCGCTGCGCGGTCTTGTCATGGCGACGCTCGCCACCGGTAGGGTCGCTTCCGCCCGCGCCGGCACAGCAGAGGCTAAGGATGCCGTCCTCGCCGCCGAACTCAGCGCCCGCATTGATCTGGTCGAAGCCGCTGCCCGCCGCGAAGCCGGCGACTGGACCGGCGCCATCACGCTTGCCTCCAGCGCAGCGCGTGGCAACCCGGAACTTGCCGAGCCTGCGGACGCTCTCATCGCCGGCGCCCGTCTCGAATTGGCCTCCGCAGCCTATGAGGCCGGCAACTTCGCCGAAGCCCGCGGCCTTGCCCTTGCAGCCGCCGGTCACAAACCACTCCGTCGCGCCGCCCTGATGCGCGCCGCTTGGTCCGACCTTCAGCTCGGCCAAAACCGCGACGCCGCCAGCGCCTTCAGCCGCCTCTACCTCGAAACGCCGGACGCAGAATCCGCCGAAGGCTACACTCTCGCGGCGCAACGCACCGGCGACCTCGATGCCGTCGCTGCCCTCGCGCGCACCCTCGGCGGCCCGCTCGGCGCGAAGGTCGAAGCGCGCTATGCCGCCGCCGCTTTCGATCAGGGCGACTACCTGATCGCCCGCGCCCATGCGCCCGAAGCCTATGACGCCCTCGAAGGCATGGATGGCAGCTGGTACAGGCAGGCCGTCTCCGCCCGGCGTCAGGGCGGTACGCAGGGCGAAAGCCGCCTCTCCGGTTTCGTCTCCACCACATCCGCCGGAACCACGCGCGGCGCAGACCGTTTCGAAGCCGGCGTCTCCGTCTACACGCTGGACGCGGGCGGCAGCGCCAAGCGCGAAACCTTCGCTGCGCCCTTTGCCGCCTGGAGCCGCGAAGGCGAGATCAGCCTCGCTGCCCGCGTCGGCCTCCTGCCCATCGGCGCTGACGCTTATCCCGCGCTCACCGCCGAGCTCGCCATCGCCCGCGATGTCCGCGGCGGCGCGCTGGAGGCCCGCGCTTTCGTCCGTCCCAAGACGGAAAGCGTTCTTGCCATGGCTGGACAAACAGACGGCGCAGGAAATGTTTTCGGCCGCGTCACAGAAACCGGCGCCCGCCTCTCGGCGCGCCTGCCCGCCGGCAAGTCGCTTTCAGTTCAAGCCGAACTCTCAGCCGCCTCGCTCGACGGGGTGAACACTGCCGGCAATGCGATGATCGGCGGCGGCCTCTCCGCCTCCCGCGCTTTCGACCGCGACGGCTTCGCCTATCTCGTCACCGGTCCCTTCTATCAGTACCAGTCCTATGACCGGAACACGAACTTCTTTACGCCCGGCCATGGCGGCTATTTCAGCCCGCAGTCATTCCACCGTGCCGGCTGGTCGCTCAATGCCCAGACGGAACCTCTGAAAGACTGGATCGCGCGCGCCAATATCGCCGGCGCACATGAGTCGGTCGAGGAAGATGCGGCGGCCGCCAGTCCCCTGCTTCCCGCGCCGCAACCTTTCATAGGCGGCAGCAACAGCTCCGGCCTCGCCGGCGCGCTCGATCTCTCGCTCGCCCGCCGCGTCACTCGCAATGTGATTTTCTCGGCCAATGCCGCAGCCATCGTCTCGCAAGCGTACGAGGATGTCCGTGTCGGCTTCGCGCTGACCTGGGCGCCCGGCGGACGCACCGGCCTCGTGCGCGGCGACCTGCCCACCGACCCCTTCAATCCCGGCGCCTGGATACAGCCATGACGAAAGCTTCCCCCTCCCCGGCCCGCAGCGGCGTCCGTCTGACCCGGCGCCTCGAACGCAGCGATCCCTTCCTGATGCGCGCCTTTCAGGCCGCCGCCCTGATCGGATGTATCCTCGGTATGCTGATCTATGCATGGCAGGCCGTGTACGGAGATACCGCATCCAGTCGCCGCGCGCTGACCGAAGCTGCCGCTGCCGGACAGGTCGCCGCCGAAGCCGAGCTGTCCCGCATCCAGTCCGTCGCCGCCACCGCTGCCCCGCTGATTACCGCAGCCGGCTCACCAGACATTTCCGCCGCAGAGCGGGTCGCCCTCAATGCGGCGCTCATGCGCCTTCTCACGCCCTCACCGGTTACCGCAGTCATCATCTTCACACCGGACGGCAAGCTCGCAAGCGTGCACGGGCAAATGCCATCCGACGCCGCCGGTCTCATCGCGCCGCCCTCGACTAGCCGCCGCGCGGGTGGCGAATTGCTCGCTCTTGAACTCGCGCCCGTCTCAACGAACCGCGCCGCCTTTTACCTCCAACTGCAGGCGCCGGATGGCCGCACCCTGCCCGCTGCAATGATCCTGCGCACCGGCGCCTTCCAGGCAGCGCTGAATGTCGGCGCCGCCGCTGGCCCCGGCTGGCGGGCCGCGCTGCTCAACCGCGACGGCCAGCCCGTGCTCACCGCGGCCACCGCCTCGGGCCCTTTCGCCGCGTCCGATCTGCAGCTCGCCACCGCCGCCCTCGGCTGGCGTCCTCTGCATCCGGACGAATCCTCCGTTGTCTCCCGCGTGGAAGGCCGGCACACCGGCGCCTTCATAGAAACCCGCACAGTCGCTGGCGACATGTTGCAGATCGCCTACATCGGCGCGCCGCGCTCCATCTTCTCGGTGCTGTCTGGCCGCCGCTACGAGTTAGCCGCACTGCTTGGCGCCGCTATGCTCGCGATGATTCTCGCCATCTCCATCATGCAGAACGAATGGCAGCGCCATGACCTGCAGATCCGCGACGCCGACCTCCTCGCCGCCCGCGCCGATGTGACCTGCGACCTGCTCGCCGCCGGCGTCATCGACTGGTCGGTCGCCGATGGCCACGTCGATTATTCCGAAGGCTGGGCCGACATGTTCGCCCAAGGCGCTCAGCCCACATCCGAAGAAATCTTCGACTGGATCGCCCGCATCCATCCGGACGACCGGATCGCCGCCCGCGATGCCTATCAGGCCATGCTCGAGGGCCGCGAAACCGAACTCGTCCACCGCATGCGTATCCGCATGTCGTCGGGTCTATGGGTCCAGGTCGTGGAACGCGGCCGCGCGGTCATCGGCCCGGATTTCCAGACCCGCCGCATCGTCCTAGTCCAGACCACCGAACCCGCCGACGGCAGCGCCCTGCGCCAAGTCTTCGGAGATAGCGCGCCTAAACCGGCCGAAGCCATCGCTGTCTAACCGGTAGCATTGCCGGCGTCAGGAAAGCTCCCACAGGGCCGCGTTTTGATGAACGCGTGATCTGAACGCTCAAGGAAATCTTGCCGCGTTCAATCCCCTCCGAAGGCAAAGGTCAGAGGTTCGAATCCTCTTGCGTGCGTCATTCGCCAAACGCGCGAGTTTCCAGACTAAGTTTCCCCAATGTCAGTTGCCGGACCTTTGATCCAAATGACGCGTCGGCAGCTGGCTTTCATGAAGCAACGCGACGACGGCGATAACCTCGTCTGTCTGAATGTAAAAGATGGCATGGTGCTGGACACGGAAACAGCGATAGCCCGGCCTCAGGTGATCAATCGGAAATCCGATGTCTGGATGCCTGCGCAGGGCGTTGAAGCCTTCTTTGAGACGGCCCATGTAGAGCGCCGCCTGACGCGCTCCGAACTCGCGGCTCGTATAGGTTCGGATTTCTGACAGATCGCGCCTGGCATCATCAGTTATGCGAAGCGTCGTCATCCTGAGTCAGCCTTCGGAATCAAAAAGCCGGTCGATCTCATTATCCGAGGTCAGGTCAAGGTATGACCCTTCGGCCAGCTGTTGCGCGCCGGATTCAAGGCGTGAAACGAGATATGTCTTGCGATCTTCCTCTTCCTGATCGCGGCGCACTAGATCGCGGAAATACTCGCTCTCATTATTGAACTGGCCGCGCTCGATCCGGGCCGCAATCCAGTCGGCCATAAGGTCGGGCATGGAGATTGTCTTGCGCATCATAACGTATGCTCCTTCAGCGCTGGATATAGCATGTATGAACTATTCATACAATTGCTCGGGAAAGGTATCAGCGCTTTTGCATACCCCTTTTCGCGAAATAACGATCCGATAGGCGTGCCCATCTTCACCCGCTCCGGTGCGCCGTTCAACGCCGTGACCGGTCCATCCAGCGCATCGCCGGTGTCGCGCTGATCCCATGCGTCAGCACCGATATCAGCACGACCAGCGCCGCGATGCCCCATAACCGTTCGCTCGATCCGAAATCGCCGTGATTGATGCCATAGGCAAGGTAGTAGAACGATCCGATGCCGCGGATGCCGAAGAACGAGATCAGGCCCCGCTCCCGTGCGGGATGCCCGGAGCCGATGAGGGATATCCACGCCGCCGCTGGCCGGATCAGGAAAACGATGCCCAGCGCGGCCATCAGATCGATCCAGGTCAGGCTGTCGAACAGCCCGGTCGTGATCGCCCCGCCGAACAGCACCAGAACGAGCATCATCAGCAGGCGTTCGATCTGCTCGGAAAAGTCGTGCAGGGCCTCGTGGTATTCGTGATCGCGTTCGCTGTCGCGCAGCATCAGCGCAGCCACAAACACTGCGAGGAACCCGTAGCCGTGGAACACTTCGGCGGCCGCGTAGGCCAGCAGCGTGGCGCCGATTGCCACCAGCCCGTCGCGCGTGCCCGACAGGTTCGAACTCTTCCGGTCGAACGTGAGCCAGCCCAGCCCTCGCCCGACCACCCAGCCAATCCCGATCCCCGCAGCGATCCGCCACAGCACATCTTCCAGCAACCAGCCGCCCAGCGCGGACGCGTCCGGCCATCCGCCCGGCAACGCCGCCGCTGCGGCAAAGACCAGCGCCAGATGCACGAACGGAAAGGCGAGCCCGTCATTCAGGCCGGCTTCGGATGTCAGACCAAACCGGACCTCATCCTCCTCACCTGAACCCGGCTTCCCGACCTGCACATCGGACGCCAGCACAGGGTCGGTCGGCGCCAGCGCTGCGCCCAGCAACAGCGCCATCGCCACCGGCAGGCCGAGCCCGTAAACCGCGACGGCCATCACGGCCAGGATGGAAATCGGCATCGCAACCGCCAGCAACCGCCAGGTCGTCGCCCAGGACCGCAAGCCGATCTTCCGGTCTATCTTCAGACCCGCGCCCATCAGGGAGATGATGACCACCGCCTCGCACAGCTTCTCCACGATCGTGTCGTAGGTGCGCGGGTCAGGATCAAAATCGAGCAGGCCCAGCCCGAAAAAGCCCAGCCCCATGGCGAGGCACACAATCGACAGCGAAAGCGGCGCCTGTTTCAACGCCAGCGGCAACCAGGCCACGAGCAGGATGACAAGGCCGAGGCCCAGCAGGAAGGCGATATATGGATCCACCCTCTCTACAACCCGTCCACCGGCTATAGGTTCCCGCAAAGGCGCGCCCCGGTTGAGCGCAAGAGTTTGCGGCAAATCGAGAAATCTGGAGCCAGCGCCAAGCAGGCCATGATCAGACTACCCCGAAGGCGTGTCTGCGACCTTCCGGTTTCGGGTATCCGTCCGCAGACGGATAAAATCACCGGGCCGGAAGAACTCGGCGTCAGCCAGCCAGCAGCGCTGCCATCGCATCCGTTATCGCATGGTCGTCATACGGCTTTGCGAAAAACCGGCTCCCTTCAGGAAGGAAGCTCTCGGCCAGGATGGCGTTTCCGGACGCCACCAGCGACTTGACCGGCGGCCACCGCTCGCGGATGAAATGCGACAGCTTGATCCCGTCCATTGTCCCCGGCATCTGAACATCGGTGAAGACGAGATCGATGTCGGACCGGGCTTCCAGAATGCGGATCGCTTCGTCCGCATCGCTCGCCTCAAGCGCTTCGTAGCCGGCCGACAGCACGATATCGACGACGCCCAGACGAATCAGGATGTCGTCCTCGACAACAAGGACGACAGGTTTGCCATTGTTCATCGTTTGCTCCGGTGACGGGAAGGCAGGTTAGCCTGAAGTGGGCATGAACTTAGCGTCTCGGAAGCCATTGGGTTCCTAGGCAGCAGAAGAAAGGGTGGGTTCGATGCTGGCCAATTCCCGATGCCTGATGGTCACAGCGGTGCCCGGGCCGGCACCGCTCGTCTGGATACTGCCCTGCAGGTTTTTGGCGAGCGCCTCGATGATGCCCGTGCCCAGACCGGCCTTCGGCGCATCCTTTCCTTCGGGCATGCCGGTCCCGTTATCGGTAACCGACAGGGTCCAGTCATCACCCGAAGAGTGATAGGCGATCACGATCTTGCCCGACGATTGGCCCGGGAAGGCGTGCTTCAGTGCATTGATCACAAGCTCCGTCACGATCAGGCCCAGGCTGACGGAAATGTCAGCGCCCACGGCGCTTTCGTCAACATCGACCTGAATGGAGAGCCGCGCTGGATCATCGATCATCGACGCGCCCAGGCTCTGGGAAAGCTGGGTCAGATAGGTGCGCAGGCCCACGATCCCGCCCGCCGACGCCGACAGCTGGCGTTGCAGGGCGGCGATCGACATCACCCGGTTGTGCGCGTTGTGCAGATGCCCGCGCACTTCGTCCGATTGCACACGGCGCGCGCTCTGCATCAGAACGCTGGCAATGATCTGGAGGCTGTTGGCAACCCGGTGCTGGACCTCCTGCAGCAGGACCTCGTTCTTGCGAACGAGATCGTCCTTCAGCCGCGACTCCGCGCGTGCCTCGGTGACATCGGTCACCGCCAGAAGAAGCCGGACATCCCCCTTGGCGCCGTCATCGAGCGTTCGCGCATTGACGACCAGGTTGCGCACGGTCTGTTTCTGCCTCTGGAGATCGAGTTCGTAGGCTTCGATCTGCGCACTTCCGGACGCGGTCGCCGCCAGCAGGGACGCCAGCTTGGGCATCGCCCACTCACCCCTGCCCAGTTCTCCAAGCCGTTTGCCGGGAACGGTGGCGGGATCAATCTCGAAAGTCCGGCAGAACGAGGCGCTCGCAGCAATCACTTTCTGGTCGCTTGCGAGAAAGAGCAGCGGCTCATGAGACGATACCACGATCGCCAGCGCGCTGGCGGCTTCGAAGTGAACAGTTGGGGTTTTCGGCATGTTTAGGCCCTCAAGGGCCGGAGACTCACGGCGTGAGACTTTGCTCGGCAGGAGCGCCGCTCTTCAAGACCCTGCAGCCCGGCGCCCTAAGCAACTGTAACACGCCCGGCCCAGAATACCCATCCACCCAGTATCGCGGCGGCCACGCCCACCAGCCAGCCATGCCGCACCCCTTGCCGGGATATGGACTCTGCTGCGTTTCCCGCCAAAGTGTGACGGGAAAAGTTCAATTGAGGAAACGCCCCCATGGATCTCCAGCTCAAAGGCAGGAACGCGCTCATTCTCGGCGGCACGCGCGGCATTGGCCGGGCGATTGCCGATACGCTGGCCAGCGAAGGCGCGAATGTCGGCGTCTGCGCGCGCAACGCGGATCAGGTCGCCGCCGCCGTCTCCGAACTGAAAGCCCTCGGCGTCAAGGCGACCGGCGCCAGCGTCGACGTCACCGACGGCGCCGCCCTCAAGGCCTGGATCGCTGCCGCGGCTGGTGAACTCGGCGGGCTAGACATCCTCGTCTCGAATGCCGGCGCCATGGCGCAGGGCAATGACATCGACGCCTGGGAGAAGAACTTCCAGCTCGACGTGCTCGCTGCCGTCAACGCCTTCGACGCCGCCCACCCTTTCCTCGAGAAATCCGCGCAGACCTCCGGCGACGCCGCCTTCGTCATCATCTCGTCGATCTCTGCCGCGATGGCCGACCGCGCCGACAGTTACGGCCCGATCAAGGCGGCCCTGATCCACATGGCCAAGGGACTCGCCCGCCAGCACGCTAAGGCCGGCATCCGCGTCAATGTCGTCTCGCCCGGCATGGTCTTCTTCGAGGGGGGTGTCTGGGACATGGTCAAGAAAAACGCGCCGGACTTCTTCGCCCAGGCCAATGCCCGCAATCCCACCGGCCGCTGCGCCACCCCGCAGGAGATTGCCAACGCCGCCGTGTTCCTGGCGAGCCCCCTCTCCTCCTACACGACCGGTTCGAACCTCATTGTCGACGGCGCCGTCTCCGGCCGGGTGAACTTCTAGGCGCACCGCCGCCCGATCACGAAGCCGTGAACCGCGCGCGGCGAAGCGCCTCGCCGCTGTTTTGCATGTCTATTATGCGAAAACTTAAGTGGCCGGCGCGACGGACAAGCCGACCTGAACCGTTTACAACAAATATCCCGGACTTAACGCGCCCACGGCTGTTATAGCCTTGATCAGTAAGGTTCACCGTCTATGTGTCGAGGCATATGACAACGTTATCTTTTGTCCGCCCGGCCCGCCTTGCGGGAGTCGCGTTTGCTGCGCTCATGGCCGCAGCTTGCGCCGGCGTGCCTGCGGCGCCCATCGCGGCAACCCCGGTCACGCAAGCCGGCCCCGGCTTCCTTGCCCTCACCGGCACCGGCGCCCCCTCTTTGGCTTGGTGGACCGGATTTGACGACCCCGAACTCCAGCGCCTGGTGGAGACCGCCCTCAAGGCGTCGCCAATTCTGCGCGGTGCCGATTATTCCGTCGCCGAGGCTGAAGCCCTGCTCCGCCTCGCGCTGCTCGGCCGCAGCCCGTCACTCTCGTCTTTCGCCAGCGCCACCGCCGCGCGTTCCAGCGGCGGGGCAGACGACTTCGAGTCAAGCGGCACGGCCGGGCTCGCCGCCGGTTGGGAACTCGATGCCTTCGGCCGCCTCGGCGCCGCCATCGAAGCCGCCCGCTTTGACGAAACCGCCGCGCGTGAGCTGCGCCGCGACCTGGCCGTCACCGTCGCGTCCGAAACGGCGCTTGCCTATATCGACCTGCGCAGCGCCGAGGCGCGCCTTGCGGTGGCCGAGGAGAATGCCCAAACCCAGAGAGAGAGCCTCAACCTCGTCCAGACGCTGTTCGACAACGGCCGCGCCAATGAGCTCGATCTGAATCGCGCAGAGACCCAGTACCGCACCACTCTCGCCTCCCTGCCCGTCTTCCGCGCGGACATTGCCGCAGCCCGCAACCGCCTCGCCGCGCTGACCGGCGCCGCCGCAACCCTGCCGGAACCCGTCACAAGCCTGGACAGCGAGCGCGCCGCCCGCGTACCGCGCCTCACCACATCGCTCGCCGCCGGCGCGCCGGAAGACATGCTCCGCCGCCGCCCGGATGTGCGCCTCGCCGAAGCCCGCATCGGCGCCGCCCTCGCCCTCGGCGACGCGGCCCGCGCCAACCTCTTCCCCCGCATCACGCTCAATGCGAACCTCTTCGGCCTGATCAGCGATACCGGCGTCGCCTTCAACGAAGACTCCATCGGCTTCTCCATTGGCCCCTCGATCAGCTGGGCCGGCCCGGACCTGCGCCGCGTCTATGCGCAGATCGACGTCAACGACGCCCGCACCCTTGGCACCGTCGCCGACTATGAAGCGACCGTTCTCGATGCCTTGTCCGACGCCGAGACGTCGCTCTCCGATTATGTCACCGAGCGCCAACGCCGCGCTGACCTTGAGGCCGCCCTCGCGTCGGCGCGCCGCTCCTTCGAGCTCTCGCGCCTGCGCTTCCAGGAGGGCCTCGACTCCTCCCTTGACGTTCTGGATGCACAGCGCACCCTTCTGACCACGCAAGACCAGCTTGCCGTGAACGAAGCCGAAATCGCCCGCCGCGCCATCCGCGCCTATCGTAGCCTCGGCGGCATCTGGACGGATGAAGAACTCACCGCCTTCCGGGCGGATCAGGAAGAAAATCCATGAACACGCCGAACGCCCGAACCAGGCCCCGCGCTGCCGCCCTTGCGGCGGGCGCCGCCTTGCTGATCGCCCTCGCCGTCCTGCCTGGCTGCTCCGAGAATGCGGCGGCACCCGGCGGCGGCGGACCTGGCCGCGGTGGCCCCCCGCCCGCCAGCGTCTTCGCCGAACCTGCCCGCGACCAAACCTTTGCCAACCGGGTCGAAGCCATCGGCACGCTGGAAGCCAACGAGCGCGCAGACCTCACCCTGTCGGCCTCCGACCGCGTCACGGCCGTCTATTTCGAAGACGGGCAGCGGGTGAAAGCCGGCAAGACACTTGTCTCGCTCGCCCAGCGCGAGCAAAGCGCGCTTGTTGAAGGCGCCGACGCGGAACTGGCGCAGGCCAATCAGGAACTCGCCCGCCTCGAGCCACTGACCGCGCAAGGCGCCGTCTCCCAGGCCGAACTCGACATCGCCCGCCGCAATGCCAACGCCGCCGCTGCCCAGCTGCGCGCGGTTCAGTCGCGCCAGCGCGACCGCGTCCTTGTTGCCCCTTTCGACGGCGTGCTCGGCTTCCGGCAGGTCTCCGTCGGCTCGCTCGTCCGCCCCGGCGATGTGGTCGCAACCCTGATCGATGACAGCGTCATGCGGCTTGATTTTGCGGTTCCCTCGATCTTCCTGAGCAGCCTCAAGCCCGGCCTCACCATTGAGGCGCGCTCTAATGACCTGCCGGGCTCCACCTTCACCGGCACGGTCGACAGTATCAACAACTCGATTGACCCGGTCACACGCTCCGTCCGTGTACGCGCAATGATTCCCAACACAGACGGCCAGCTGAAGGCCGGCATGTTTGTCGCCGTCGCCTTGCTCGCCCAGCCGCGTGAAGCGCTGTCGGTTCCGGAAGCCGCGCTCCAGCCCCTCGGCCCCGAAACCTTTGTCTGGACCGTCTCGGACGGCGCAGCTGGCCCGGTGGCCAACCGCGTGAAAGTCGAGGTCGGCCTGCGCCAGGATGGCCGCGCCGAAATCCTGGCGGGCCTTGAGCCCGGCCAGCGCGTCGTCACCGAAGGCGCCTTGCGCCTGCGCGAAGGCGCCGCCATCGTTCTGCGTGACCAGTCGATCCTGAAGCCGTCCGCCGCCGCCGGACCCGGCGGCGGCGGAGAGCCAGCCGCCGCAAACCGGGATTAGATCGCCATGTTGCTGTCGGATACCTCGATCAAGCGGCCGGTCTTCGCCTGGGTCGTCTCCCTGGTGCTCATCGTATTCGGCCTCGTCGCCTTCTCGCGCCTTGCCCTTCGTGAATATCCCGACATCGACCCTCCGGTCGTCTCGATCTCGACCAACTATCCCGGCGCCTCCGCCTCCGTCATCGAAACCCGCATCACGCAGATCATCGAAGACCGGATCGCCGGGGTTGAGGGCGTGCGTTTCATCAACTCCCGCTCGCAGGACGGCCGCTCCAACATCTCGATCGAGTTCCGCATCGACCGGGATATTGAATCGGCTGCCAACGACGTGCGCGACCGCGTGTCCGGCATCGTGGACCTGCTGCCCGACGAGGCCGATCCGCCGGAAGTCGAGAAAGCCGACGCCGACGACGACGTGATCCTCTGGATGAATCTCGCCAGCGATAAGCTCGCGACGCCCGAACTCACCGACTACGCCAACCGCTACCTCGTTGACCGCTTCTCGGCCCTCGACGGCGTCGCCCGCGTTCAGGTCGGCGGCGCGCGGGACTATGCGATGCGCGTCTGGATCGACCGGCGCGCCCTCGCCGCGCGCGGCCTGGTGGCCAGCGACATCGAGCGCGCCCTGCGCGCCGAAAACATCGAAGCCCCAGCCGGCAACCTCGAATCCGGCGACCTCTACTACACCATGCGCATCGACCGCGCCTTCCGCACGGTTGATGATTTTGCCGGGCTCGTGATTGCCCAGGGCGAGGGCTATCTTGTCCGCCTCGGCGACGTCGCCCGGGTCGAGCGCGGCACTCTCGATGACCGCACTACCTTCCGCGGCAACGGCGAGCCGATGGTCGGCCTCGGCATCGTCAAACAGTCCACCGCCAACACCGTCGATGTGGCCAAAGCCGCCAAGGACCTCGCCGAGGAACTCAACGCCACTCTGCCGGGCGGCATGCAGATCTACCGCTCGTTTGACAGTTCCGTCTTCATCGAAGCCTCGATCCGCGAAGTCTGGGTGACACTCGCGATCACCGTTGCCCTCGTAACTGTCGTCATCTTCCTCTTCCTCGGCAGCCTGCGCGCCACCCTGATTCCGGCGGTTACCGTTCCCGTTTCAGTGATCGCCACCTTCATCATCATGTATGCGCTCGGCCTCTCGCTGAACCTGCTGACCCTGCTCGCGCTCGTGCTCGCCATCGGCCTGATCGTGGACGATGCCATCGTGGTGCTCGAGAATATCGACCGGCGCATGAAGGAACTCGGTGAGACCCCGCTCGTCGCCGCCTTCAACGGCACGCGCCAGGTCGGCTTTGCCGTGATGGCCACCACGATGGTCCTGATGGCTGTGTTCATCCCGATCACCTTCATGGGCGGCAATACCGGCCGTCTGTTCACGGAGTTTGCGGTCGCCATCGCCGCCGCGGTCGCCTTTTCGAGTTTTGTCGCCCTGTCGCTCTCGCCGATGATCGCGTCGAAGATCCTGACGCCGCACACCGGAAAGCGCACGGGCATCGTGGCCTTTCTGCCCAACATGGTCGACCGCGCCTTCGCGGGCATCAAATGGCTCTATGGCCATGTGTTCGATGTGATCGTGCGCTTCCCGGTCATCATGGTAGCCGGTTTGCTGGGCGCCTTCGCGGCGATCTGGATACTCTACCAGACCCTCGGCCAGGAGTACGCGCCCCGCGAAGACCGCGGTAGTTTCTTCGTCACGGTGCGCGGCCCGGAGGGCGCCTCCTTCGAATACATGTCGAAATACCTCGACGAGATCGAGCGCCGTCTTCTTCCGTATACGGAGTCCGGCGAGATCAGCCGCCTTCTCGTGCGGGCGCCGGGCTTCGGGTCGAATGCTTACAACCAGGGCAACGTCGTGGCCGTGCTTGATGACTGGTCCAGCCGGCGCCCGGCCGATGAGGTGATCAACGAGATCAACGGGAAGCTCTCCGACCTGCCCGGCATCCGCGCCTTCGCACTGATGCGTCAGGGCCTCGCAGGCGGCGGCGGCAAGCCGGTGCAGTTCGTGATCGGTGGCCCGTCCTATGAGCAGGTCGTCGAATGGCGAGACACCTTCCTCGCCGCGGTCGAAGCCGACAATCCGGGCCTCACCGATATCGACTGGGACTATAAGGAAACCCAGCCGCAATACCGGATCGAGATCAACTATGCGCGCGCCGCAGACCTTGGCGTCACGGTGTCCGAAATCGGCTCCACCCTGCAGACCATGCTCGGCTCGCGCCGCGTGACCACATATATCGACCAGGGCGAGGAATATGACGTCATCCTCGAAGGCCTGCGCTCCGAACAATCCACGCCCAACGATGTGCAGAACATCTACGTCCGCTCGACGCGCTCCGGCGAACTTGTCCCGCTGGCCAGCGTTATCACCATCGTACCTTTCGCCGACAGCCCGACGCTCAACCGCTACAACCGCGTGCGCGCTATCACGATCGACGCCAACCTCGCGCCCGGCGTGAACCTCGGTGATGCCTTGACGGGCATGGAACGCATTGCCCGCGACTCCCTGCCCCAGGAAGCCTCGATCGACTTCAAGGGCCAGTCGCTGGAGTTCCGCTCCTCCGGCTCGTCCATCCTGTTTGTCTTCGGTCTCGGCCTGCTGATCGTCTTCCTGGTGCTCGCCGCGCAGTTCGAAAGCTGGATCCACCCGCTGGTGATCATCCTCGCCGTCCCCGCGACGCTTGCGGGCGGCATGTTCGGGCTCTGGCTGACCGGGCAGACGCTGAACATCTACACCCAGATCGGCTTGATCATGCTTGTCGGCCTGGCGGCCAAGAACGGGATTCTTGTGGTCGAGTTTGCCAACCAGCTGCGCGATGAAGGCAAGGAATTCGACATCGCCCTCAAGGAGGCCTCCCTGGCCCGCCTGCGGCCTATCCTGATGACCGGCCTGACCACCGCCGTCGGCGCCCTGCCGCTGATCTTTACGCACGGCGCTGGCGCTGAAACCCGCATGGCCATCGGCATCGTCGTCTTCTTCGGTGCCATTGCCTCGGTCACCGTCGCCCTGCTGGTCGTGCCTGCGGCCTACAGCCTGCTCGCCCGCCGCACCGGCTCACCCGGCGACGTCGCCCGAAAGCTCGAGGCCGAATCCGAAGCCCTGGCTCAGCCGGCAGAATAGCGGCCCTGCACGGTTTAAGGTTATCCGAACCGGCATGACGCTTGAAAGGCGGACAGACGCTCCGCATAGAGTTGGGCGGCACTAAAAGTGCGATCACACGCTGGCCCCGTCATGAACCTGTTCTTCCGATTCCTGCGCGTCTTCCTGCCCGCCTTCTTCTCGAAGGTGAAAACCGGTCTGCTCGACTTGCACATAGTCCGCTCCGCCGTCTGGCTCGGCGACCAGGACCCGATGGGCCACATGACCAATTCGCGCTATTCCTCCTTCACCGATCTCGGCACCATGAATTACATGGGCCGCACCGGCGCTCTGAAAACCTACCGCAAGCGCGGCTGGATCCCGATCGTGCAGTACGAATCGTTCAACTACATCCGCATGCTGCGCTATCCGCAGAAATTCGAACTGCAGACCCGCCTCGCCGGATGGGAAGATTGTTTCATCTGCTTCGAGCACAAGTTCGTCTCGAAGGATCAGGTCTGCGCCACCAGCCGCATGGTCGCCCGCCTCTACGGCCGAAAGAAAGCCAAGGTCACCGCCGAAATGGCGATGCAGGCCCTCGGTGTGAAGTACGAAAGCCCGCCGCTCGACGAGCATTACCGCCGCATCATCGCCGAACTGCAGGCGCGCGGATGAGCGCCCTGCCCCTGATCATCGACTGCGATCCCGGCATCGACGACGCCGTCATGCTGATGATCGCCTTCATGTCGCAACAGCTCGACGTGCGAGCGATCACCACCGTCGCCGGCAACGTGCCGCTGCGCCTCACCAGCCGCAATGCAAGGATGATCTGTGAACGGATGGGCCGGCCGGACGTGCCCGTCTTCGCCGGCTGCCCCCGCCCGATTCTGCGCCAACCCGTCACCGCGGAAGACTTCCACGGCGAAGCGGGCATCGAGGGCATCGATCTCTTCGAGCCGAAAGCCCCCCTGGCCCCCGGCCACGCCGTCAGCGAGCTGATCGCCCGCCTCACCGCCGCTGCGCCCGCCAGCCAGACCGTCATCCTCTCCGGCCCGATGACCAATCTTGCCACCGCCCTCGTGATGGTGCCGGAGATCGCCGCGAAGATCGCTCATCTCGTCGTGATGGCCGGCGGCGACCGGATCGGCGGCAACATCACGCCCTTCGCCGAATTCAATGTCTTCGCCGACCCCCACGCCGCCGCCATCGTCTTCGACGCGAACATCCGCACGACCGTCCTCAGCCTGGATGTCACCCATACCGTGCGCGCCGAACCCGAACGTGTGGCCAGCCTGCGCGCGCTGCCCGGCGCCGAAGCGCGGATGATGGCGGACCTTCTCGAAGCCGGCAACACGCTCGAAGCGCGCTGGAAGAACGGCCAGATGGCGCCGATGCATGATCCGTCCACGGTGGTCTATCTGCTGGCGCCGGACATCTTCGAGGTGAAGCCCTGCCGCGTCAGCGTTGTCACCCGCCCTGGCGACCAGTTTGGCCGCACCAAGGTCAAGGACACGAAGCGCGGTCCACACCACTGGGTCACCGCCGCCGATGCCGATGCCTTCTTCGCCGTCATCGAATCTCTTTTGAAATCCCGCGCATGATCACCGTTGTCGGCTCCGTCAATCTCGATCTCGTCGCCTCCGGCGCGCCGCTCCCGCATCCCGGCGAAACCGTGACCGGCGCCCGCCTCGCGCGCTACCCGGGCGGCAAGGGCGCCAACCAGGCCCTCGCCGCTGCCCGCCTCGGCCACAAGGTCCGCCTCGTTGCTGCCGTCGGAAATGACGACATGGCCGAAGAGGCGCTCAAACTCCTGCGCGAAGCCGGCGTCGATCTCTCCGCCACGCACTACCTCAATGGCCAGACCACCGGCGTCGCCCTGATCGCCGTCTCCCCCGAAGGCGAGAACCTGATCGTGGTCTGTCCGGGGGCGAACAATGCGCTCTCCGCCAGCGATGTCGAAGGTGACCCCATCAAGCACATGCTCGGCGTCCTTGAGGTCCCCATCCCCGCCCTCCTCGCCGCCGCCAAACGCGCCGCCGGCCTCGTCGCGTTGAACCTTGCTCCCGCCCTGCCGGTGCCGGATGAACTGCTGGCGGAGGCAGACCTTCTCGTCGTCAACGAAACCGAGGCCGCCTTCTACGGCGCCGCGCTCCACGCCCCCGGCCGCCTCGTCGCCATCTCGCTCGGCAGCGACGGCGCCGAGCTCTGGAAAGGCGGCACACGGATCGCCTCCGCAAAGCCCCCGCAGGTCCGCGTCGTCGACACGGTCGGTGCCGGCGACACCTTCTTCGCCGCCCTCACCTGCGCCCTGATCGAAGGCCTGGATGAGACCGCCTCCCTCACCTTCGCCGTCACCGCCGGCGCCGCCACCTGCACAAAGCCCGGCGCCCAACCGAGCCTGCCCACCCGCGCTGAAGTCGAAGTGCTGCTGAAAACCTAGCTAACGCCGCGCCAACACGTTGTATAAGCCCGGCCCCTACGCCCACGTTCCGGCCCCCTTCGCCCCCATCCCCGAAAATAGTTTGCCGCTCATCCGGCCGAAAGCCGGGGCCCAGACTTCCTTGTTCTGGCTCGTTTTTCCGTCTCAACAAAAGCGCAGCGGACGCGGGGCGTCCACGCCGCACTACACTTTCTTTCCCGGATGCCTGCGGGCGTCCGCCGCGCTCGGCTCCACCCTCCGCACCCGGACGGCTTACGCCGGTCCGGATGCTGGCGGCTGAAAGAAAGCCCCTCACCTCTCACCGCCTGCGGCAGCAGGAGGTTAGGGGCTTGAGGCGAAACCAGTCCTCAACCGGAAAGGAGACCACAAACTCAGCGTTGCTGCGTTTCCTTCAGCAAGCTGAGGTCATACCCGGCCGCCACCGCTGCCGCGTCCAGCTCGGCCCGCACCTCCGGCGTCACCGCCGGCGTGCGCGACAGGAACCAGAGGAAGCGGCCCGAGGGCTCGCCAATAACCGCATGCTGATAGCCCTCGTCGAGATACAGAATCCAGTAATTGCCCCGCCCCGCCGGCAGCGGGACCGGCGCAAAGTTGACGAAGATACGCGCGCCGCTCGAGCCGTCCATGACGCGGGCGACCGCCTCCGCCGAGCGCGGCTCGCCGTCCTCGGTGCCGAAGCGGCAGGTGTTGACCACATCGACGCGGCCATCTTCGCGCAGCGTGTATTCAGCGGTCGTGCCTTCGCAATCCTTCTGGAAACTCGTCGGATAGCGCGCGATCTCGTACCAGAGTCCCATATAGCGTTCGACCTCGACGGACGCGACCGCCTCCAGCGGCGGCGCATCTTCGGCGCGGCCAGACGGCCCGGCCACGCAAGCGGCGAGGGCGAGTGATGCGAAGGCGATCGTCAGGAGTCGGAACATCAGGCGGGATTCCTCTTTATGAGCTGCTTGGCTATAATAATCCGCTGGAGCTCATTGGTTCCCTCGCCGATACAGAGAAGCGGCGCGTCGCGGTAAAGCCGCTCGAGCACATACTCGGTCGAATATCCATAGCCGCCATGGATCCGCATCGCCTCGGTCGCCACTTCCAGCGCCGTCTCGGAGGCAAACCATTTCGCCATGCCGGCCTCCATGTCGACGCGCTCGCCCGAATCATAAGCCCGCGCCGCATCCTCGGTCAGCAGTTCCGCGGCGCGAGTCTTCGCCGCCATCTCGCCGAGCTTCAGCTGAATCGCCTGATGCTCGCAGATCGGCTTGCCCATCGTCTTGCGCACCTGCGAATAGGCCACCGACTCCCGCAGCGCCCGGCGCGCAATGCCGACGCCGCGCGCCGCAATATTGATCCGCCCCAGCTCAAGCCCACCGGTTGCCATGTAGAAGCCCTCGCCCTCCTTGCCACCGACGAGGCAGAGGCTCGCATCGCATTCATAGTCCTCGAAAATAAACTCGCCCGAATCGATGCCCTTGTAGCCCAGCTTGCCGAGCTTTTTCCCGTTGCGCACACCCTTCAGCGGCGCCCGCGTCTCCGGATCGATCTTCGGCACGATCAGCATGGACATGCCCCGGTGACGCGGCACGGCGTCGGGGTCCGTCTTCACCAGAAGCGCCACACAGTGCCCCTCGATCGCATTCGAGATCCACGTCTTTGTTCCGTTCACGACGTATGTGTCGCCCTTGCGCTTGGCGAGGGTGCGGATGCCTTGAAGGTCGCTTCCGGCATCCGGTTCCGTCAGGCCCAGCCCGCCGCGCATCTCGCCGCTCGCAAACTTCGGCAGCCAGTAGGCCTTCTGCGCATCGGTCCCGTATTTCTGCACGATGATCGCCATCATCATGTGCGTGTTGAAGATGCCCGTCAGGCTCATCCACTCTTCCGAAATCAGCGAGACGATGCGCGTATACGTCGTCGCCGAAAGCCCAAGCCCGCCATAGTCCGGATGCACCAGCGCGCCGAACAGGCCGAGTTCCGTCATGTCGGCGACGAGCTCGGCCGGCCATTCATTGTCATGCTCGAGCTTCAGCGCCACAGGCGCGACCTTCGTGTTGATCTACTTCGAAATGGCGTCCAGCATCTGGCGCTCATCGGCTTCGGAATGCACAATCGTGTCGGCCATGGCCGGTGTCCTTCAAGTCTACCAATAATCTTTCATGAGTTCGCGCGACCAGTCCGGCTGGCGAACCTCGCCGCGCGGCAGAAACTCCCGCATCACCGGCTTGATGTCGAGCACGGGCGTGCCGTCGATGGCATCCAGACCTTCGACTTTGATCTCACGGCCCGACACCGAAACGATCCGGCAGACTGTGACGCCGATCCGGTTGGGCCGATTCTTGCCGCGCTGAGCGAATATCCCGACGAGCGGCCAGTCTGGGTTCCCGCGCGGGCGGCGCGCGCCCGTTTCGATCTTCGCATCGGGCACAAGGTGAAACTGAAATACGATCTCGGCATGGCTGAAGGCATCAAGACCGAACAGCGCCTCCGGCGGAAAGGCCTCTTCAAGAACAATGACTGCGCGCTCCTCGCCCCAATTGTCGTCTTCAGGCGCCGCCCGGCCACCGCGAACATGGGCAACGGGTGAGACGTGTACGGAGGACATGATCAGGCTCCCGGTTTCAGGTGGTGCGAACGCTCGCGAGCAGGCGCTCGGCGGCGAGGATCACCGGGCGGTCGATCATCTTGCCCTTGTGCAGCGCCACGCCGCCGCCCGCCGCTTCCATCGCGGCGAGGATGGCGCGGGCATCGGCAATCTCGGCTTCGCTCGGCGAATAGGCGGTGTTCACCGCTGCGACCTGATCCGGATGGATGCAGGCGCGTCCAGAAAAGCCCATCGCCTTCGCCCTGCGGGTCGAGGCGGCCAGACCCTCCGTGTCCGACGTGTCGAGATAGGGCACGTCATAGGCGGGCACACCCGCCGCGCCGCAGGCGGCCGCGATCGTGCCGCGCGCGGTGAGCATCGCGTCCCAGTCGGAAAGGTCCGCGCCAAGGCTGGCGGAATAATCCACCCCGCCGAACAGCACACCGCCGGTCGCCTGCCGCGCGATCCCGAACGCATTCGACAGGGCCCGCCCGCTCTCGATGATCGGGATCAGCGGAATCTTCCGCCCCAGCGCTTCGGCGACGATCTCGAGATCGACCGCCGTGTCCGCCTTCGGGACGATGATGAAATCCGCCCGCGCCGCCGCCGACGACCCGGCGAGCGCCGCGAGGTCGGCGCAGCCGAACGCCGTGCGCGGCGAATTGATCCGCAGTCCCAGATGGCGCCCGCGCCAGGCGCCGAGCCAGGTCAGCGTCTCGCTGCGCGCCCGGTCCTTGTCCGCCGGCAGCACCGCGTCCTCGAGGTCGATGATCACGGCGTCGGCGGCGGCGGCCACCGCCTTGCCGAACCGGTCAGACCGGGCACCGGGAACGAACAGGAGGGAGCGATAGACAATCACGGGCGCAATGCCTTCCGAAACACCGTCCATCCGGTATCGGACGGGCATATCCGGGTCAAACGGAAACCCGCACCCGGACGGTTGCGCCGGACCGCCAATCACTTCAACCTGACGTTCGGGAATGGGAGCTGGGTGTGATTGCGATCCGCTATCTGGGATCTGAACGGGTCATGGAACTTGGCCTGGCCGAGCTGCGCGGTGCGCAGATCGAGCAGCAGGATTTCCTGCGCGCCGACTTCAGCGGCCGCGACCTCTCCGGCGCCGTGTTCCGGGACTGCGAACTGCGCGCCGCCTGCCTCGACTGGGCCAACCTTGAGGGCGCCCGGTTCGACCATGCGCGGCTGATGTCGGCCTCCTTCCGCCAAGCCCATCTGCGCGGCGCGTCCCTGCGCCATGCCTCGCTGAAAGGCGCGGACCTCTCGGGCGCTTGCCTGATCGGCGCGGATTTCTCCGGCGCCTCGCTGCGCCAGGCAAACCTCTCGGGGGCCAATCTCTGCGGCGCCGATTGCCGCTGGTCGGACGGCGAGCAGCTCGTCCTCACCGGGGCCCTCTATGACGGTGCCACCATCCTGCCCCCGGCCTTCCGCCCGCACGAGCACGGCATGATCCGCCGGCTCACCGCTGGCCGCGCTTGACTTAAGCCCGCCCCGTCCCCACCCCTTCCCTGAACATGACCACCCTCAAGGCCATCCTCGGCCCCACCAATACCGGCAAGACCCACTACGCGATCGAGCGGATGCTCGCGCATGGCACCGGCATGATCGGCCTGCCGCTGCGCCTGCTCGCCCGCGAGGTCTATGACCGGGTCGTGGCCGCCAAGGGCTATGCCTACGCGGCGCTGCTGACCGGCGAGGAACGCATCTGCCCACCGACCGCGCGCTACTTCGTCTGCACCGTGGAATCGATGCCGGTCGACGTGCGCGCCGACTTCGTCGCCATCGACGAGATCCAGCTCGCCGAAGATGATGACCGCGGCCACGTGTTCACCGACCGTATCCTGCACATGCGCGGCGTTCACGAAACGCTGCTGCTGGGCGCCGACACGATGCGGGGCCTGCTGAAGGACCTCAAGCTCGGCGTCGAGACCGAGCCGCGTCCGCGCTTCTCGGAGCTGCGCTATGCCGGCCACGCCAAGATCACCAAGCTGCCGAAACGCACCGCCATCGTCGCCTTCAGCGCCGAGGAAGTCTACGCCATCGCCGAACTCCTTCGCCGCCAGAAAGGCGGCGCGGCGGTCGTGATGGGCGCGCTCAGCCCGCGCACCCGTAATGCGCAGGTCGCACTCTACCAGTCCCGCGAAGTCGATTATATTGTCGCCACCGATGCCATCGGCATGGGGCTGAACCTTGACGTCGACCGCGTCGTGTTCGCCTCGCGCACCAAGTATGATGGCCGCCGCCACCGCGCGCTGACACTCGCTGAGTGCGCGCAAATTGCGGGGCGCGCCGGACGCTTTCGCACCGATGGCGAATTTGGCGAGACCGGCAGCTGCCCGCCCTTCCAAGAAGAGGAATGGAAAGCCATCGAAGGCCACCGGTTCGATCCGGTCGATGCGGTCCAGTGGAGGAATTCGGCGCTCGACTATGCGAGCCTGACATCCCTGATCCGCTCGCTGGAGCGCCCCTCGGGCAAACCCGTGCTGATCCACAATCCGCGCGCATTGGATGAGTGGGTCCTCAGGCGGATGAGCGAAGACGGCGCCATCGGTCCGAACGTCACCGGCGAGCGCAAGGTCCGCCGCCTGTGGGACCTCGCCCGCCTGCCGGACTTCCGCAAGGCCGGCCCTGATGGCCATGGTCGTCTGGTGCTCGGCCTCGCCGAAACTCTCGCCGATCCCGATGCGCGTCTCTCCGACGAAGGCCTGCGCCGCCGGATGGATGATCTCAATTCAACGCGCGGCGATATCAACCAGCTGCAGCAGCGCCTCGCCGCCATCCGCACCTGGACCTATGCCGCCAACCGCGAGGACTGGCTGGAGAATCCTACATATTGGCAACAGAAAACCCGGGAGATTGAAGACTCCCTGTCAGACGCGCTACACCTTGCGCTGACGGCCCGTTTCGTGGACAGGCGAACCACGGCCCTGCTCGCAAGCCTGAGGAAAGAAGATGCACTCGTGACCGACCTGACGCCGGAAGGCGACGTGACCGTGGAAGGCCATCTCGTGGGCCGCCTGCGCGGGCTGAGCTTCGAGCCGGTCGTCGATGCGCGCACCCTTGAAGGTAAGGCCGTGCGCGGCGCCGCGCTCGCCGCCATCCGTCCGATGCTCACCGCCCGGCTTGCCGAGATTGCCTCGGCCGCGGCGGAGGCCTTCAAGCTGACCGAAGCCGCCGAGATCGAATACAAGGACGCGCCCGTCGCCCGCCTCGGCAAAGGCGCGCAATGGATGACGCCGCGCACCGAACTGATCGGCGCAGTGGAAGCCGAAGCCTCCGAGCGCCAGCCGGCGTTGGCGCGGATCGAGGAATGGGTGCGCGGCGAAATCGGCCGCGTGCTGCCGACGCATGCGAAACTTGCCTTTGCGAAATCCGGCGAGGCGCTGGAAGGCCTGCTGCGCGGGCTCGCCTTCCGCATCCTCGAAAGCGGCGCCGCGATAGATCTGCGTACGGACGACTCCGCCCCGCGCCTCAATCCCGAACAGCGCGAGGCGCTGAAGGCCGCTGGCATCCGCGTGGGCCGTGTTGCCGCCTATGCGCCGGACGCGCAGAAACCGGCCGCACAGCGGATGATCGCGATCCTGAAAGCGGTGGAATCCGCCACCGAATATCCGCTGGCTCCGGAAGGGGCCGGCTCGTTCGGGCTGGACGGAACCTGGCCGGAACCGGCACTGGCCGCCAACGGCTATCTCCGCTTCGGCCGCCGCGCCGTGCGCGCTGACCTTGCCGAACGTCTCGGCTGGGAACTGGCCAAGCGGCGCAAGGACGCGGCGAAGGCCGTGTTCGAAATCCCGATTGATCTGGCGTCCGTGATCTCCTGCCCCGCCGACGACTGGCCCGCGGTGCTGAAAGGCTTCGGCATCGCCCCGGCCGAGAAAAATCCCGAGACCGGCGCCGTGACGCTGTGGCGCTATGTGGCGCGCGCCCGTCCGGATGCGGAGGACCGCCCGGCCCCCCGCCCGCCCCGCGCCGACGCTGCCGCGCCGAAGCCGGAAGGCGCGCCCCGCCCCGACCGTCGCCCGAAGGATAGGCCGGAAGGCCGCGTAGAAGGCCGCCCTGACCAGAGGCCGGACCAGAGGTCAGACGGCAGATCCGAAGGCCGGCCGGATCGCCGCCCTGACCATCGCAGACCGGGCCCGCCGCAGCAGCCGGAACGGCGCAGCAAGCCGATCGATCCGGACAGCCCGTTCGCGGCGCTTGCCGCGCTGCTGCCGCCGCCCAAACCGGTGAAGCCTGCCCGTCCGCCCAAACAGCGGCCGCCGAAAACCGAAGCTTCCCGCGCGCCCGGAGCCTTCCGGTACCGCCCGTTCAGATGACGCCAGAGTTGGGCAGATGACGCCAGACATCGGCGGTGACACGTCGGTGCGCGCAGATGTCTGGCTCTGGCGGGCCCGATTCTTCCGCACGCGGGCGCTCTCCACCGCCTATGTCCGCAAGTCCGGCCTCCGGCTCTCGCAAGGCGGCCTGACCCGGCGCACCGACAAGCCGGGGGCAGCCCTCGCGGTAGGCGACATCGTGACATTCGGGAAAGGCGCAGATATTCTCAGCGTCGAAGTGCTGGGCCTCGGTGCGCGCCGGGGGCCGGCCGAAGAGGCGCGGACGCTCTATCGGCCGCTGGAGCCCAAGCCATGATGAAGTCGCTGAAGAAGCTGTTCACCCCGAAAACGCCGGCCGAATTGCCGATGCCGGCAGAAGTGGCCGTCGGCGCCCTGCTGGTCGAGGCGGCGCTGGTGGACGGCGTCTACGTCAACATCGAAAGCGACATGATCGCCGAGATCCTGCTGGAATCGTTCGACTTTGACGCCGCCAAGGCTGACGCCGTGCTGGCCGAGGCGGAAACGCTGGCCGAGGAAGCCGTCGGCAGCCACCAGTTCACCAAGCATGCGAAGAAGCTGGCCCTCTCAGACCGGGTCAAGGTAGTCGAGGCCATCTACCGGGTGATCCTGGCAGACGGCGAGCGGTCGGACGTCGAGGAGACCTATGTGCGCCATGTCGCCGGGTTGCTGCATGTCGATGATGTGAGCCGGGCGCAGGCCCGCCAGCGGGCCGAAGCGCGCCTTTTGAGCGGCGCTTGAGCGAAACTGAACGCCCGATTGAGCCCATGATATTGACAGGGCGAGCCCTCGCCGCCAATTGGCTGGCCTGATTGATCCCCTCCCAACGAGACTTGCCCGCCCATGACCTATATCGTCGTCGATGCCTGCATCCGCTGCAAATACATGGACTGTGTCGAGGTATGCCCGGTCGACTGTTTCTACGAAGGCGAGAACATGCTCGTCATCCACCCGGACGAGTGTATCGATTGCGGCGTCTGCGAGCCGGAATGCCCCGTGGAGGCGATCAAACCGGATACCGAGGACGATCCGGACAGCAAGTGGCTGAAGCTGAACACCGAATATGCGAAAGTCTGGCCCAATATCACCCGCCTGAAGGCCCCGCCGGAGGACCGCGAAAAATTCGCACAGGAGATCGGCAAGCTGGAAAAATACTTCAGCCCGAACCCCGGATCGGGCGACTGAGGCGGCCTTCGGAAGCGATTCGCCGTGCGGCCGCTACAGCTTCCAAGGTGCCTCAAACGTTAACGAGGCGCTTGATTCCAAAACGTTTACATTTCGCGCCAGCCTGCGCGGAACTGTTGTAAATGCGCCAAAATCGTGCTATCACTTGATCCTGATCAATAATCCAAGAGAAGCGGGAATTCCTAACTCAGTACCTCAATAAGGGCACTGGGCCGGGAAGACGTCGCTTTCGTGTGTGTAGAAAAAGGGTCAATTCAGAATGGCGAAAAAAGCAGAGACTCGAACTTTGGCGT